>PPYE01739802.1_pt1 | contig 62298 bp, 50 predicted proteins | sample 1559881 | NCBI WGS metagenome assembly PPYE01 (sample SAMN08240022, study PRJNA423297) | Human gut metagenome, whole genome shotgun sequencing project. | reverse complement strand
CAAGCTCCTCCTGATAAACTGCGGAGCAGTTATTTGGTGTAGAGCTACGTAGCGAAGCGGATTGCGAATATCCGCTTGATCCAAAAACAGGCGAAGAATCGACGAAGAGAAAAATAATGTCGATTTTGTGCCTGTTTTTTTGCTTTTTATATTAGAGAAGAGTATAATTGTATAAAATAGGTTTATTTTAAAAAACAATAAAAGTGAAAAAGAGGCGGGGCAGAAACTGTATGAGAACAATACTGGAATACACTGAAAACAATCTGATCTATATGATCGTACTGTGGGGCGTGATGATCCTGGCAGCTGTTTTCTGGAATCTCTACCGAAGAGAAAAGAAGGCGGCGAGAAAGGCCAGAGAAGAACTGAGGGGTGGAAAGAAATTTTACAGCTCTTTCGAAAACAACCGGAAGACAGCTTATGTTTTTGTCAGTGAGAAGAACAGAAAGGTGCTGTACGCGACACCGAATCTGGAGCTGGTAACAGGAATCCGACCGGATGATCTGAAAACGGATACAGAACTTATGACAGGTCTCATTGTACGAAAAGAAGCCAGAGAGATTGCAAAACAGCTGAATGCCTGGAATAAAGAACAGGAATTTTCCAGTGAAGTGAATTATCACAGAAGCGGAGAGAAAGAACTGCGGCGTGGACAGATACAGATCCTGTACTGTGAAAAGGATGGCGGTTATCTTCTGATTCTTTCGGATATTACAGAAGAATATGAAAAACGCCAGGAAATGGAACGGGAACTTATTACTGCCCAAAAGGAAAGTCAGTCCAAGACGGACTTCCTCTCTCAGATGTCTCACGAAATCCGTACACCGATGAATGGAATCCTGGGTATGCTGAGCCTTCTGAAAACCCATTTAAATCAGCCGGCAGCGGCAGAGGAATATCTTGCAAAAACAGAAAATCTGTCACATTTTCTTCTGACTCTGATCAACGATATCCTGGATATATCCCGAATCGAAAGCGGCAAGGTTCAGCTGGAAGAAATTCCCTTTTCGCTGGAACAGCTGGTTGATAAACTGGATTCCATGTTCCGCAGTACTGCAGAAGCCAAGGGTATCAACTGGAAGATCGAGATGCAGGATTTTGATGTAAAATACGTGATTGGTGATGAGATGCGTCTCAGTCAGGTTATTATCAATTTCATTTCCAATGCCAATAAATTTACTCCGCCTGGAGGAACGGTAGAGGTTCTGTTTCGGCAGATGGACCGGATTGGAAATGATCTTCATTTTATGATCCGTGTCAGTGATACGGGAAAGGGAATCAAAGAAGACTTCCTCAGCAAGATCTTCCGGCCGTTTGAGCAGGAGGATGCATCTACGGCACATAACTATGGTGGAAGTGGTCTTGGAATGGCCATTGCGGACAGCATGGTACGTCTGATGAACGGGCAGATTCTGGTAGAAAGTGAAGAGGGAAAGGGAACCGAGTTCAGTGTATATCTTTCCCTGCCGATAGCAGAAGTGCAGGAACAGAATGAGGGCACGGAGATAACGGAAGCGGAAGATCCTGCGAAGACACGTGCGATAGAAGCATTCACACTGAAAGGAGTCCGGATCCTTCTTGCGGAAGATAATGATATCAATGCAGAGATCGCAATGGAGATCCTGGCCATGGAAGGTGCAGTTCTTACAAGAGCCTGCGATGGCGCGGAAGTTGTAAAAATGTTTAAAGAAAGTAGGCCATATACTTTTGATGTGATCCTCATGGATATCCAGATGCCGAAGATGGACGGATGGGAAGCGACCAGGGTGATCCGGAAGATGAAACGGGAAGATTCCGATCTTCCGATCCTTGCCATGTCAGCCAACGCTTTTCTGGAAGACCGGAGGAAATCTCTGGAATCCGGCATGAATGGCCACATCAGCAAACCGGTAGATTACGATGAAGTACGCAGGATCATCGGGGAACAGCTTTGGGCAGTAAGGAGCCATTAAATGAAAAAAATAACAAAAAAGAAAACGTTAACGGCTGTAACAGGAGCTACGGTTATTGGAGTTGCCGCAGCTGCTTTGGTAAATGGATCAAAACTGGATTCGGTATTCAACCCCGGTAAATTCGAAAAATTCGAAAATAATTATAAATCAGAAGAATATGATTATGTGGCTGGTGATGGAGAAGAAACAGACATTGCCGGTGATAATGTAAAGGATAAGCAAAAAACCAGCGGAGACGATCTTCAGGTACTTCAGCTGAAAAAGCAGGAAAATGGAGATCTGAAGGACAACAGCAGTTTTGGGATCTCAGATAGTGCAAATGATCAGAAACAAGATGATTCCGCAGATTCACAGAATAATGAAAATGCTGCAAATGGTGTGGAACTTTCTCAGGCCGATAATACAGATAACACAGAGAAAACGATCCAGAACAGTAATGGCGCCAACGGAAATGGCAGTTTTGTAAACAAGGCAGGGAATGGAAACGGCTCCGATGGAAACGGCAGTGGTGGAGGAAACTCACAGACCAAAGTTACAGGTACTCCTACACCGACTCCAGGTACCGGAGGAACTCCCACGGTAACGCCAGCTCCCACCAGTGCGCCGGTTTCAACACCAACGCCTGCGGCAACGCCAACGCCAACACAGGCTCCGGCAGAACCAACTCCGGCAGAGCCCACTCCCATACCTGCGACACCAACGCCAACACAGGCTCCTGAGACACCAACACCAGTGCCTGCGACGCCAACGCCAACTCCAAATCCGTGGAAGACGGATAAAGATACAGTAATAACGGAAGATGGAGAACTTGTTAAGCTGAGTGCGGAAATTACAAAAGAATATTATACTTTCGGAGAAACTTATCAGGCAGAAGACGGCATAGTTACAGCAACCTTTAAAAAAGACGGCAAAACAAAAGAAAAAGTTCTGAATTATGGAGGCCCTGACGGATATAGTGTAACGCTTCCCACGGTTGAGGCAGGAGGACGGTTTGCTACATTTTCTTACAGAGGAATGTCTGCAAGCGCATATTATACCGTATTGAAAAGTAATCTGGTACTCAATTATATGGTAAGCTATTCCAATGATAATAAGATCTATTCCCAGAATTTTCCGGGAACAATGCTCGAAAACAGCAAAGGAGAGGAGTTTTACAGTGCTCTGAAGAAATATACAGAAGTTCCATATAATTATGCCAAGAAGGGAAAGTATGTAGATCTTGTGGAGGTACATAAGCGGTATATTGCGGTCTTGGGAGATCCTGCGATCCAAACAGCTTTTCACAGCGATGAAGCGCAGAATATCAGTGCCAACTACAAAAATATTGTATTTCTTGAGAATAAAGATGGTTATCTTACAAATATGCTCCAGGGATTCCGGTGGACATCTTCCAATACCCTGATGGATACAGAAAGAGCGTACCTCTATTATCCTGTCGCAAACTGGGATTATTTAACCAGAAATGTGGTGGATTATATCAGCGAGGTTCCGGATGGATATAAGATCCGCCGTGTGACAGAGAATGAAGGAACAGTGCAGTATACAGCAGATCAGGTCCTGGAAAAGTACACAGGTACAGATTCTGTGCTGACAGTTCCCATGGGAGTTACCAAAGTAAAGTTAAATGAGAAAAACACATCCGTAAAAACATTTGCCATTACACAGGGTGTACAGGAAATGGATATCTCCTCAATCAGTGAGAATCTGCCGGATCTGCAGGAGTATCAGGTGGCAGACGGAGATGAACTCCATGTGGATCTCAGTATTTCTGATGGTATTCTTTACAGCAGGGACGGAAAAACACTGTTGTCAGTTCCGGCAGGAAGAAAAAATGTGGAAATCCCGGCAACCGTCACAACACTGGGAAAGGGATGTTTCGATGGCCTGTCAAAAGATGCTGTTGTCACATTTAAAGGCGAAAATCCACCTGTGCTGAAGGGGGAAACCGGTTTTTCAGGAACCATAAAGGTTGCGGATTCCCGGTACGATCTGATCTGCAAGAATTATATGTTCGCTTTTGGAAAAGAATGCGGCAATCTTGTGTTTGAAACAGAAAACGGACAGAAGGATCTTTATACATATGACAGTGAACATTCAATTTTGCTTGAAAAGAACGGAGATGGGGTTCTGGCAGCTATTCCGCAGAAGACACATGGAGAATATACAGTACCGGAAAATGTGAGATCAGTCGGAGCAGGAGCTTTTGCGGACTGTGGTTTCCTTACGGATATCATTCTGGGAGAAAATGTTGAAGAACTGAAAGAAAACAGTATGGTGCTTTCAGGCCGTGTGGTTTCGGTTACCGTGCAGAATCCGGATCTGAAGATCACAGACCATATTTTCGGTACTTCCGGTACTGATAAAGTAAATCTGGATCTGAAGATTTATGTGCCGGGGGAGGATTATGAACGTATGCTGGAATCCTGGGGCAGCATTCTTGATCCTATTTACGGAGAGGGAACTGCCAGGGCACTGTTATATACAGAGAACAGCAGCTATATCTATGAGGATGGAGCGAAGTATCAGCAGATTTTTACAGAGGGAAATATCGCCTATCGTCTGGTGCGGGTTTATCAGACCGACAGGACCGCATTTCGGATCAAGGAGGGAACGGTGGAAATTGCATCAGGCGCCCTTTATGGATGCGATGATCTGGAAATTCTTCTGATCCCGGAATCCGTAGAAACGGCAGGAGAGGATTTCCTTGGGAATCTTAACAGCCTGGAAATGGTTGCATCTGAAAATAAAACACTTTTTAAGAAGGAAACCTACGGTGCGTCATCCGATGTGGAGATCCTGACAGCTGGAGATGAATTTACAGGTTTTGGATGGGATGACGGAATCCTGTATGGAAGTACTGCAGATGGATGGACACTTCTCAATGTGCCGACAGATTATACAGAACATGTAAAAATATGGATGAATACGACTGTTCTTTATAAGAATGCAATGAAGGACTGTGATTTTCCCAACGGATTTCATATACAGGATGATATGGCACTTCAGAAAATCGGAGATTCCTGTTTTGAAAACTGCAAAGGAGAGTTCTATTATGACTTTACCGGCTGTCTTAATCTTACAGAAATCGGAGACTATGCATTTCGTAACTGTGTCAATGCACCGAAGATCATTGTGGAAAATAGTGTGAAAAAGATTGGAAAGGGTGCCTTTTATAACTGTACTGCTCTGGAGTCAGTTACTGCGCCAGGTGTTGTGGAGATCGGAGATGAAGCTTTTTACGGATGTGGAAGTATGATGAAGACAGATATTCTTTCATCTGTAGAAGTGATAGGTAACAGTGCTTTTTACGGCTGTTCCGGCCTTACAGAGGTGGTTCTTCCGGAAACTTTAAGCAGCATGGGAGAAAGCTGTTTCGAGAACTGCACCATGTTAAAAAGGGTGGTGCTGGACGGAACGCTTCAGGGAATCAGCCGGTACTGTTTTTATGGCTGTCGTACACTGACGGATGTCGTATTCCAGGATTCCATGACAAGGAGTGGAACACTGCAGGGAATTGGCGTGCGTGCTTTCGGTATGTGCACAAGCCTTGAAACAATGGATTTCAGTGAACAGACTACCCTGGAAGTTATGGGAGCAAGTACTTTTGAGAACTGTATAAGGCTGACAACCGTAAGGCTTCCGGAAAACCTGGAACAGATCCCGGATTATTGCTTTGAAGGCTGTGAGAACCTTTCCATCCTGCAGACCAAAGCAGACCATGTAACCGCTCTGGGTGAAAATATATTCGGAGAGCGGGAAGAACTGCCGAAATTTCTTCATATCTGGGTAAAACCGGAGATGGTGGAAACTTATCTGAATGCATATCAGCCAGTGCTTGATCCGGTTTACGGCGAGGGTACAACTGCTCAGGTTCTGGGTGAGATCAATGAGAAACAGGAGATCATCAGGGGAGTACTTTTTGAAAATACAGAAGAAGGCCATGTCCTGAAAAAAGCATCCACAGAATTAAGTGGAGAATATGTGCTTCCGGAAGATACCGTGGGTATTGCGGAGGATGCGTTTGAAGGATGCGATAAAATAACAGCATTTTATACTGCAGAGGGAACCAATGTTGCGCTGGGTGACCGTTGCTTCAAGGGCTGTACCGGTCTGCAGCTGGTGAGACTTCTTGGAAATATTACAGAATGGGGCGATGAGACCTTTATGGACTGTACCAGCCTTGTGACGTTAAGCCTTGGCAATACAGGCGCTCAGATCCCACGTATCGGTACCCGCGCATTTAAAAACTGTACGTCACTGGCCAGGGAGTCGCAGATTGAGATCCGTGCAGCGATAAATGTCTATGGTGAGGAATGTTTCGCAGGCTGTACTTCTCTTGCTGCGGTTGCATATACAGTTGTTGCGAGAGGTTCCCTGCAGGTGATCGAAGATGGTGCTTTCCGTGACTGTGTCAGCCTGAAGGTACTTCTGACCTCTCAGATGAGTTCTCTGACTTACATCGGGGCTTATGCCTTTGCCAACTGCGATACCCTGAAACAGCCGGCAGTTCCCGCAAAAGTGACCCATGTAGGAGAGGGCTGCTTCATGGACTGTGATAATATCCAGTATGTAAGTTTTTATGGAGCTATCGAAGAATATCCGAAATATTGTTTCAAAGACTGTACGAAACTGATCCGTACAGGTGGTACGGCTGCTGCGTTTAACGGTCTGAAGCGGATCGGTGAGGAGGCGTATGCAGGCTGTGCATCTTTAAGCACCTCTACAAGCTGGAATCTGGGAAGATATGCCAATCTGGAACAGATTGGAGACAGGGCTTTTTACGGATGCAGTGCGATGTCTGACCAGGTATTGGATGCGAAAGGTAATTTTGTGCAGAATGTCATACTGACAGGCAGTCTGAATCAGATCGGAGCGTCTGCTTTTGACGGATGCACTGCGATGCATAAACTCTGGCTTCAGGCAACACAGCCGCCGGTATTTGGAGCTTTTTCCACCAGCAGTATGGCGGAAGATTATCAGATCCTTGTGCCTGACAGCCAGGAAGACGGTGACAGCATTTATAAGACATATCTGGAAACACTTACCGGAATCCTCGGAAAAGATGAAGCATACCGGATCCTGGACTCCTTTTCTGATGGTGCAAAAGCACGTCAGGCAGCAGCTATTTCCGAGATCGAGATCACGGTGCCCGGGGATGGAAGTGCTGATACAGTGGAAGCAGCAGGAACAACAGAGGAACAGGAGACACCGGGAGTGATCGAGGAAGTTCCGGAAAATCCACAGCCGGAAGAAATACCGGAAGAAGAACCGGAAAAACCAGAGGAGCCGGAGCCATCAACCGATGAAAATATTTCTGATGGATCATCGGAGGAAACATCTCAGGAACAGACAGAACAAAGTGAACAGACGGAAGAAAGCATCACTGCGGTACAGCAGGCAGAAAGCGGAAAATTAACAGAAGAAGCCAAGGAGAGGGAATCATGATCATAGAACAGTCAGAGCAGGTAATGAAAGAAATCAAAAAGGTATTTATCGGAAAGGATGAGATCATAGAAAAGGTACTGATGGCTATTTACGCAGGTGGTCATATCCTTCTTGAAGATGCGCCGGGAGTAGGAAAGACAACCCTTGCCCTTGCTTTTTCAAGAGCACTTGGGCTTTCTTACAAACGTATCCAGTTTACACCGGATACCATGCCTTCCGATATTACCGGATTCAGTGTATACAATAAAAACACCGGTGAACTGGAATATAAACCAGGAGCTGCAGACTGTCATCTGCTTCTTGGTGATGAGATCAACCGTACTTCTCCGAAAACCCAGGCAGCTCTTCTTGAGGTCATGGAGGAAGGCAGTGTTACTGTAGATGGTATTACCCATGTGCTTCCGAAGCCATTTATCTGTATTGCCACACAGAATCACTACGGAACTGCCGGAACTCAGGCACTGCCGGAATCTCAGATGGACCGTTTCATGGTGCGTTTAAGCATTGGTTATCCGGAGAGAGACAGTCAGGTACAGATTCTGAAAAGCAGAAGAGGCAGTGGCGATATGGATCTGGTGAAAACGAGAATGAATCTGGATGATGTAAAGGAAATCCAGGGATACTTGTATTCTATTCGGATCGTAGATGAAATCCTTTATTATATTTCTGATCTCTGTGCTGCAACAAGAGAGCATTCCATGGTAGAGCTTGGTGTCAGTCCACGAGGCGCGGCAGCACTGGCGCAGCTGGCCCGTGCCCGTGCTGTGCTGCGGGAGAGAGATTATGTTGTTCCGGATGATGTACGTGAGATTTTTGAGGATGTATGTGCACATCGTCTGGTTATGAAACCGCAGGCAAAGATCGAGGGCATCACAGCACATGATGTACTGAGCCAGGTTCTTAAAGAGGTTCCAGGTCCTGCATTTGGAAGGAAGCAGAAATAATATGCGTAGATATCGAATCTGGTACGGGGCGGCAATGGTGGCTGCCCTGCTAATTTATATCATATCCAACCGAAGTGAAGCACTTACGGTTCTTCTGTGTCTGGTTGTTGTGCCGGTCCTCTCTTTTGTGATCGAACTGGTAAGCTTAAATGGATTTAAAATGGAATATAGTGTAAAATCTTCCTGTCATGTTGGACAGGAGATTCCCCTGGAAATCCGGATAAGCAAAAAAAACAGGGGCCCTCTTGGAAGGATCCAGCTGAAAATTCAGATTAAAAACACGATGTATGGAGAAGAAAAAACGCAGACAGTGATCCTATGTGCTTCCGAAAAGAAAAACGCGCAGTTTCAGCACCTGATCAAAATGGAAAACTGTGGATGTGTCAGGATCACGGTGTTACATGTGAAATGCTATGATCACCTGGGGATCTTCTGCTGGACCAGACCAGGCGCATCACAGAAGGAAGTGCTGGTGTATCCGGCGCAGCTGCAGTTAAATACACAGCTTCTGCGGCGGCCTGAAACGATCATATCCGGAGAGCTTTATGACCAGAACCGAAAAGGGCAGGATGTAAGCGAAGTGTCAGGGCTCCGGGAATATGAAAAAGGTGATTCGCTGGGAAGCATTCACTGGAAACTGTCTTCCAAGATCGATACTCTGGTTGTGCGGGAGTTTGGCTATCCGGCCAATTATAATATTCTGGTCTTATATAATGTAATGGCAATTTTCGGGGAAAACGAAATTTCCAATCAGCGCAATGATGCAGTCCTTGCTTTTACGTCTGCTCTGAGCCGGAGTATGGTAGAGCGGAATCTGGAGCATAATGTTGGCTGTGCGGCCGGAGAACTGCAGGATTTTCCGGTTTATTCTCTGGCAACCTGTGAACAGATGGTGCTGAATCTTCTGTGCCGTCCTGTTCATGAGAAGAATGGCAGGGACTCTCTGTATCGTTTTCTTCAGACAGATATCCGGCGCAAATATACCAAGATCATTTATATTACACCGGAATATGAAGAAAGCGCAGCACGACAGCTTTCCAGAGAACTGGATCTTACGATCATTCAGGTAAACCAGGGCGACGGAAAAGAATATATGGCAACAGAGGGATATTCCGTCATCCCTGTGGATGCAGAAACTTACCAGAAAAAAGCATATAACATTGTAATATAGCCGGGGAAGAGAAGATGAGCATGAAAAAAAATGAGATTTTTGTTCTCAATGAGACAGAAGAGAAAAAAAACAGAATATCGGAACCGGTACTGATTTTTCTTGTGCTGGCAGGAATCCTGCTTTTTCTGAGGGACTTCAGTTATTCTGTGTGGTGTCTGGCTGCTGCTTTTTTTGTTGGTGCAGTGGTGACAGTACTGTACTGTATCACTGAAAGATCGGAAAAAGCGGCAGGGAGAATGAAGACAATATTATATGTTTCCGGGATCGCACTTTTTCTGGTAACAATTACGGTCACTACGCAGGGAATCTTTTATCTTGCAGACTGTTTTCTGGGAATGTGGAATTCCCGTTTCGGAACGGAGGCAACGCTGTTTGCGGTGGGAAACAATGCAGGGATTGGCTCCGTGATCCTGTGGGCTTTGTTTGCGGAAGCAGTAGTTTCGTTTCTGTTTTCCCAGGTTAAAAAGAATAACATCTATGGAATTATGATTTTTATGATACCATCTGCTGCATGTGGCCTGATTCTTGGAAGCAGCAGTATGTGGCTGGCGGTTCTTTTATCGCTGGCAGGATTTTTTGGCGTTTTTATTGTATACAGTACCAGAGGACAGAATTTTGGCCTGAGGGGAATTTCTGCGATCGCATTGATCGCTGTAGTTGTGGGCGTTGTAAGTTTTCTTACAGGAGGATATCAGAAATCCGTAAAGCTGGAACAGTGGAAGCAGAAAATCTCCGCAGATGTTGAGAAATTCCGTTATGGTGAAGATTCACTTCCGCAGGGAGATCTGAGAAAAGAAGCGGAACTTCTTGACCGGGAGGAAGAAACACTGAAGCTTACAATGAACCAGCCACAGGAGTTGTATCTTCGTGGATTCGTAGGAGGTTCTTATGATGGCATGCAGTGGAATGGGATTCCGTACTCTTCATACGAAGGAGAATATGAGGGTATGCTGCGCTGGCTGAAGCAGAACAGTTTTTCGCCGCTGAGCCAGTTTGCGGTCTACGATAAACTGAATGCTCAGGCTTCCGGAAATAACTCCGGTTATATGCAGGTGTCCGTCGAAAATACAGGCGCATACCGGAAATATGTATATCTGCCGGCTGTAGCAGAAGCGTGGGAGAACGGTGTGGAGCACAAAGACTGGAATGTGGAATCCAGAAGCTTTTTTGGTGCACGCAGATATCAGTTCCAGGTATCAGAAGGAGAGGCAACTGCAGATAGTATGATTCCCGGAAACTGGCTTGAAAATCCGTCTGACAGCAGACAGGAAAGTTACGTAAAAGCAGAAAATGTTTATCATTCATTTGTCCTGGATTCTTATACAGATATCAGTGATGAGCTGAAAGAAAGGATCCTGGCGGAATTTTTTGCAGAGGATCAGGATCCGGAAGAGATGGATTTCGACGAACTGACAACGCAGATCCGTCAGGCTCTGAGAAATCATATACGATATACAGATATTCCACAGGATATGCCGGAAAACGAAGATATGGTAAACTGGATTCTGGATGGTCAGAAAGAGGGAAACGCCGTTGCCTTTGCTACGGCAGCAGTTATGGCCTACAGGGCAGCCGGGTATCCGGCCAGATACACAGAGGGTTATCACTTGTCTGATATGGATGCACAGGCAGCTTCCGATGCAGGCGAAAAGGAGGTCATACTTACCACAAAGAATGCACATGCCTGGGCAGAGGTTTATATTGCAGGTCTTGGCTGGATGCCGGTAGAAGTTGTGCCGGGACTGTACACAGAGACTTATACAGATCAGCTGGTTGAAGGGAAGCCTTCTTATCGTGTCAACACAGTCCGTGATGAAAACGGTGCGGATACAACAGATCAGGGTACCGGAAACGGAACAGGAAAGTCTGAAACCAAGGTAATCGAGAAGCATACCTGGAAAACAGTTCCGGGTGTGATCGTCCTGGTTTTATATGGGCTGTTTCTTCTGTATCTTATTCTGGAACTGCAGAGAGCGGCCAGAATAAAAATGCGGAAAAATCTGAAAAAGAAATATGCTGCGAAAGGGCAGCTGGTAGAATGGTATGTAGATGAAATAGAGAATCTTTTTGCCATCGGTGGTGTAAAGGGTGATCTGACAGATCCGACAGCGCTCTTTGAAGAAGTGAAAGTGTGCTTTCCGGGAATCCGCGAGGAGGAATATTTCCGTTCAGGAGGCCTGATCCAGAAATATCGTTTTGGTGGAATGGAGCTTATGCCTCATGAACTGCGGGTGCTCCGTGGAATGACAGAGCGGTTCCGGCAGTGTCTGTATAAGAAACAGCACTTCCCGGGAAAACTGAGACTGCGTTATTTTTACGCACGGTAGAACAGATATCGGATAAAGAAAGGATAACTGATATGATAAATGAAAAAATTGTAATTGAGGATAAAACGGCTGATTATAATGAAGCTTATATTGAAACTTATTTCTGGCAGGAGTCAGAAGAACTTTATCTGGGACAGAAGCGACCTGCGATCGTGATCTGTCCGGGTGGAGCCTATGGTATGACTTCAGATAGGGAAGCGGAGGCGATTGCCGTGCGTTTTATGGGAATGGGATATCATGCAGTGGTACTTCGTTACAGTGTAGCACCTGCCAGATATCCGGTGGCTCTCCGACAGCTGGCAAAAACCGTAGCGCTTCTTCGAAAAAACAGTGAAAAGTGGCATATTGAAAAAGATAAAATCATTGTATCCGGCTTTTCCGCAGGTGGCCATCTGGCTGCTTCCCTGGGAGTATTCTGGAATACAGAGGAACTTGCGAAGATTACGGAAATGGATAACCAGATGATCCGGCCGGACGGCATGATCCTGAATTACCCGGTAATTACCTCCGGAGAATTTGGCCATGAAGAAAGTTTCCGCAATCTTCTGGGAGATCGTTATGAAGAACTGAAAGATCAGATGTCCCTGGAATTCCAGGTTACGGAAGATACACCCAAAACCTTTATCTGGCATACTTTTGAGGATCAGACAGTGCTGTTGGATAATACGCTTCTCTTTGTTCAGGCACTTTATAAAAAGGGGATTCCGGTGGAGTATCATGTTTTTCCACAGGGACCTCACGGGCTTGGTCTGGCAAATGAGCTGACTGCCAACGAAAATGGCAGAGGAATTGTAAGAGCCTGTGAACCATGGAGTGAACTTGCCGGAAAATGGCTGAACCGGGAATTTCCATGGTGGGGCGGCGCAAAGATCGACCGATAAGATGAGACTTGCAGCAGGCGGGAAGACCGGCCGAAGAGAGAAGAGGAATGGAGATGAGAATTAACCGGGATGGACTACTTAACCCATAATGTATCGGTAAATCTAAAAAGAATCCGGAAATCCAAAGGAATGAGCCTGGATGTGGTATCTGAGCAGACCGGAGTCAGCAAAAGTATGCTTGCACAGATTGAAAAGGGAACTGCCAATCCTTCTCTTGGAGTTCTTGGGAAAATCACCAGTGGTCTTCGGATCCGTTTTCAGGAACTGATCCAGGCACCGCCTCTGGATTCCTGCCTGGTGCATGTGCAGGAGATGGTTCCTACCAAAGAGGTAGAAGGCCGGTATAAAGTCTGGACCTGTTTTCCCTATGAAGATAATCAGCTGGTGGAGATCTACCGGATCGAGATTGAAGCCGGACAATCTTATATCAGCGGTGGCCATGGAGAAAAAACAAGAGAATATATTTCTGTGCTGCAGGGGGAGGTAACGGTGGAAGCTGAGGGTGTTTCGCATCTGGTAACAGCGGAAGATGTGCTTCGCTTTGAAACGGATCAGATTCATACATATCGAAATAATGGAAAAGGAAAAGCGGTTTTTTCTGTGACATTTCTGGATTATCACTGAATAATATGTTGCAGCTGCGTCAGATAAAATATCCTTTTTACCGGGAAACTGGTAGAGAGGGTATTTTTTTATATGTGCACGGATATGGCTTGACAATATCTCCCTGATTTTGAATAAACAGTATATAACACTTGACAACAGTTATACACTGTTATATACTGTTTATTAATAGGAGGACAACGATGAATATTATTATCAGTCATACATCTATGGAACCCATCTATGAACAGATCGTCAGACAGATCCGTGCGAAGATCATAGATGGTTCACTGAAAGAGAAAGAACCACTTCCATCCGTCCGGACACTGTCAAGAGAGCTGAAGATCAGTGCGCTTACAGTAAAAAAGGCCTATGATTTTCTGGATGAGGAAGGAATGATCGTTACCGTTCATGGAAAGGGCAGTTTTGTGGCGGAAGCCAACCGGAATCTGCTTCGGGAAGAACGGCAGAAAGAAGTGGAGGCGGATCTGGAGAATGCGATCCAGAAAGGACGGTCAGGAGGCCTTTCTGATGATGAGCTCCGGGAAATGTTTCTTTGTATTTTGGAGGATCTGAAATGAAGAGGGAGGTTCAGATATGTTAGCAGAACTTACAGAGGTCAGAAAACAGTATGGGAATTTTCAGCTGAACTGTACCATGCAGCTGGAAGAAGGAAGGATCACAGGACTGATCGGCAAAAACGGTGCAGGAAAGAGTACCGCGTTTAAAGCGATTCTGGGACTGATCCATGTGGATGATGGGACAGTCCGGATTATGGGACAGTACAGTACCGGACTTACGCCTGCACAGAAAGAGGAAATCGGGGTCGTGCTTTCCGACAGTACTTTCAGCGGATATCTGACTGTAAAGCAGATTTCATATATCATGGAAAAAATGTATCACAGATTTGACAGAGAAGATTTTCTGGAAAAATGCCGGAAGCTGTCCATTCCTCTTAATAAAAGCCTGAAAGAATTTTCCACAGGAATGCGGGCAAAACTGAAAGTTCTTCTGGCACTGAGTCATGAGGCAAAGATGCTGATCCTGGATGAGCCGACTGCCGGTCTCGATGTGGTGGCAAGGGATCAGATCCTGGATCTTCTGCGGGTATATATGGAGCAGGAAGGAAGAGGAATCCTTATAAGTTCTCACATTTCTTCGGATCTGGAAGGGCTCTGTGATGATCTGTATATGATTCATGAGGGGAAAATTGTTCTTCATGAGGACATGGATGTGCTTCTGGATCAGTACGGACTTCTGAAAGTGGAGAAGAAAGATTTTTCGGATCTGGATAAAAGAGGAATTTTCCGGGTGGCAGAAGAATCCTGGGGCTATAGCTGTCTGACCAATGAGAAGCAGTTTTATCTGGAAAATTATCCGGGACTTGTTGTGGAGCGAGGATCAGTGGATGAGATCATCTCCATGATCTCGAAAGGAGAAAAGTTATGAGAGGATTTTTGCAGAAAGATATAGAACTTTTGAAACAGAACCGGTCTTTTCTCGGGCTTGTGATAGTAATGGTTATTTTTTTCGTTTGTATAAGAAATGATGCGTTTGTTATTATCTATCTTGGGATGATGGGAGGTTTTCTTTCAATTTCTACGATTTCCTATGATGAGGCAGACCGCGGAATGGGATTTCTTATGACGCTTCCGGCGACCAGAAAGACCTACGCCATAGAAAAATATATCCTGGGTTATGGTGTGAGTTTTTTGCTTCTTTTGACAGGATTTGTGGTTTCCGCAATTGCAAACCATTTTCATGGTGTGGCTATGGAGCAGGGAGAATGGATGCTGACCTGCGAGACAGGAATCCTGATCGTAGCTTTGATTCTGATTTTGCTGATACCGGTTCAATTGAAGTTTGGTGTGGATAATGGTAGAATTGTAATGGCTGCAGTATTTGGTGGAAGTTTTGGTCTGGCTTATCTGACGGCAAAAGTTATGCAGAATTTTGGCGTGGATCTGGATCAGCTGCTGTATGAGGTACAGAATCTGGGGATTGGAATGATCACCCTGATCATTGTAGTATTTCTTGGGCTTACTTCTTATATTTCCTGCCGGATCAGCATCCATATTATGGAGAGAAAGGAATTCTGATAAATATGGATAAAAATCAGATTTTTATTACCAGTGGTACAGAATATAAAAAAATGACGAAGGAGCTTCTGGAAAAGGCGGATCTTCAGTCCCATATCGGGGACAGAAAGAAAAAGATCGGGATCAAGCCGAATCTGGTTTCCCCGTCGGAGGCTTCCTGGGGTGCGACTACGCATCCGGAGGTGGTTTCGGGAATTATTGAGTATCTGAAGGAGCACGGATTCCGGGATCTGGTGATGCTGGAGGGGTCCTGGGTTGGGGATAAGACCAGAGAAGCTTTTGAGACCTGTGGATTTGACCGGCTGGAAGAGGAGTATCAGGTGCCGTTCTGGGATATGCAGAAGGATAAAGGGGTTTCGGTGGACTGCGGCGGTATGGAGCTGAATATCTGTGAGCGTGTGAAAGAGATTGATTTTCTGATCAATGTGCCGGTTCTGAAAGGACATTGTCAGACAAAGATCACCTGTGCGCTCAAGAATATGAAAGGGCTGATCCCGAATAAGGAGAAGAGGAGATTCCATTCTCTGGGACTTCATAAGCCCATCGCCCATCTGAACATGGGGATAAGGCAGGATTTTATTGTTGTGGATAATATCTGCGGGGATCTGGATTTTGAGGATGGTGGAAATCCGGTTGTGATGAACCGTGTGATGGGTGCCTGTGATCCGGTTCTTGTGGATGCCTATGTGTGTCAGATGATGCATTATGCGGTGGAAGATGTTCCTTATGTGAAGCTTGCGGGTGAGCTTGGTGTGGGATGTTCGGATGTTTCGAAAGCGGATGTGCAGTTTCTGGAGGACGGGGCGGATCAGGTGATGCCGGTGTCCAGGAAGGTTGTGGAGCTCGCCGATGCCGTGGAGGAAGTGGAGTCCTGCAGTGCATGTTACGGGTATCTGATCCCGGCTCTGGAGATGTTGAAGAAAGAAGGGCTTTTTGAGAAGCTGGATGAGAAGATCTGCATCGGACAGGGGTATCGCGGCAAGACGGGAGTGCTTGGTGTGGGGCACTGTACCTGTAAGTTTCAGAATTTTGTGGAGGGATGTCCGCCGCTGGAGGGGGAGATTTATGAATTTCTGAGGGGGTATGTGAATGAACGGACGCCCGGAAAGTGACAGTCCTCCGGGCAGGGCTCCGTCGGGGGATGCTACTAAGGTTGCGGGAGACGGCTAAAACCATCATCATCCCTCCTCCGCAGCAACCCGGAAGACTGTCACTTCCCAGGCTGATGGTTCACCCGAGGGGCGGGAGCGGACGCTAGGCGCCTGTCCGTACGTTTTGGTGAGTTGAGCGTCCGCAATCGGCGCAATCGGCACAGCCTGTCGTCATAAACAAACGCAGAATCCATCGCCCCGTCAAAAACGTAACATAGTCATAACGTACGTTTTATAGCGGGGCCAGAGGGAAGGGGTGCAGGGGAGGGGAAACGGCCTTTCGCAACTACGAGTGCTTCCCCTCCCCTGCGGTTTTCCTAGCGTTTCCAAAACGTAAAAACATTTTTCAAAAATTAAAGACATCTCTTTACAATTTCTACAATCTGCTCCATAGAAAACCGACTGCTGTCAATACAAAGATCATACTGTGTCATATCCAGCCATTTACTATCTGTAAAGTATTCATAATAAGCTTTTCTTTCTTTATCCATTTTTTTGACAAGTTTCCTTGCACTGGCTTCTTCTCTGCCGGTGCGGCGGATCACATTCTGTACTCTTTCTTCAAAAGGTGCATGGATAAAAATCTTAAGTGATTTATCCTTCAGGATATTGGTTGCGCAGCGGCCGACGATCACGCAGTCCTCTTTCTGAGGAAGGGAAAGAATGATCTTTCGCTGGAGATCATAGAGTACATCGTTCATTGGTACAAAGGAGAAATTATCTGTGAACTGCAGCTCGCTGTCAACGGGGAATACCCACTGGCTGGCTTTTTTCTCATCTACTTTTGCCAGGGTGTCGAAGGGAATATTGTTTTTCTTGGCAGCCATGTCGATCAGTTCTTTATCATAAAAACCGATGTCCAGGTTTTCTGCCAGAGTCTTGCCGATGAGGCGCCCGTTGCTTCCAAACATACGATTGATAGTGATAATACGTTTTGCCATAATGAATACCTCCTTTATCTCAGGCCGGAAGCAGGAAGGTCTGTTTTCCGGCGTTTTTTCTTATTTCTTTTATAACATATTTCCGTAAAAAATACCAGAAAATAATGTAAATTATTTAAAATAATATTTAAAATACACAAAATAATATAAAAACAGACAGAAAACTATATTCAATTAACTGTATTTGCGTATGAAAAATACTTTACCTTTTTCACCGGGTTTTCACAGATCACACAAAGTCTCTACATATTTTTCCATTAAGATATTTTTAAAACAGAGAGAACATACATGGCATATTTGGAGGTTGAAGGAATGAAACGACGGCGTAAAAAGATTATGTTGATCATCCCGGCGGCAGTTATCTGCGTGGCAGGTGCAGGATGAGATTTCCCAGCTGGATGAGAGCATTCAGGAATACCAGGACAGTGACGAGGAGAATGTGATCGAATCTTCAGTCAGCGGTCGTGTAAAGAAGATCAATGTATCTGCCGGTTCTGATCTTTCGGACATCATGGTCAGTGACGGTGCGTTGATGGTGCTTTCTCTGGATGGAAAAATGGCAGTTTCTCTCAGCGGAGTATCCGGGGTATCTGCAGGAGATTCTGTAACAGTAACATTGTCTTCTGGCACGCAGGTGACAGGAACTGTGGATTCTGCCAGTGGAGAAGACTGCGTGGTTACTCTTACTGATAACGGAACAACATATGGTGATACAGTTATCGTTACAGACAGCAGCGGACAGGAGCTTGGAAGCGGGGAGCTTACGATCCACGAACCACTGGAAATCACAGGGACTTCCGGTACCGTTTCCGCAGTGAATGTTTCCGAAAATGCAAGTGTTTCCGAGGGAACAACCCTGCTGACTCTGGAAGGAAGTGCCAATGAGACACAATATCAGGAACTTCTTGCAAAACGGGAGGCAAGGACAGCAACCCTGAAAAAACTGATCCAGCTGAAAGCAGATCCGGAGATCAAAGCGGAAATTTCCGGAACAGTTCAGAGTGTGAATGTTTCCGCAGGAAGCAGTACAACAACGGATAGCAGCAGCGGAAGTTCTTCCGGCAGCAGTTCTTCCGGAAGCTCCGGAAGCGGAAAGACGGTTTCGCAGATGTCGTATGTAGTATCTGGAAGTGATACAACTGCGGGAAACGCCGTACAGCTGATTTCACTGGGCAGCACTACAAGCATTGCAGCGATAGAAGCAAATGTAAACGCAAGCGTGGTTCGATGCAGTGATACAGGTGCAGCTGTTTCCTCAGACAGTGTGACAAATATAGCTGATAGCAATCTGAACAGTCAGGAAACCGGAGAGACAGAAGAGATCATCAGCCTTCAGACAGATACAGAACAGCAGGCAGAGGCTGTTGCTCTGGCGCCATCCGATACAGACTTTTCTTCAGATGTTGGCGGAGAAGGGGATTCTTCCGGCGAAAATACATCTGAAACATCCACAACTCTGCAGTTTGCCATTGCCACAGAAGGCACCAGCACAGCATCCTCGCTTGTGATCGCTGCTCCGGTAACCGGGCAGACGCCTGTTACGTCAGTAAGTGCGACAGATGGAAGTTATACAGGTACGGTGGCATGGAATCCGGGAGATGACAGTTTCCAGGAAAAAACAGTGTATCAGGCAGTGGTTACTCTTACTGCAGGGGATGGCTATGTTTTCCAGGCTGGAAGTGTTTCCGGAATTACTTTGGGAACCGTTTCCGGCATCTGTGTTTCCCAGGATGGAAAAAGTATGTCTTTCCAGATTACATTTCCGGAGACTGCGGCAGAGACAGAGGATATAAAAAAAGATGATTCCGGTGACGGAAAGACTTCGGATTCCACAGATAACGGAAAGAACGCCGATGATAACAAAGATAATGACGCAGATCAGATCACGGATAGAGCAGCGGGTCAGACAGGGAATAATTCCGGCCAGAATGGCACAGGTTCCACTTCTTCCAATGGAAAGGATTCCTCAGATAATGGAACAAACAGTACCAGCGAAACGAATGGAAATTCCACACAGAGCGGAAACGATCAGTCAGGAAACGGTGCCGGTACATCCGCGAACAATATTTCGGGATCTTCTTCCGGTGCATCTCAGACGGAAGATACCCAGGAGACAGATTCTTCCGCATCCACATCCGGTACAGAACTTTCCACATCGGAATACAGCACAGATGTTGCGCTTTTTACCATTTCGCCAGATGACACCATGACTCTGGAAGTCAGCGTGGATGAACTGGATATCAATTCTGTGGAGATTGGACAGGAAGCAGCAGTTACCTTTGATGCTATTGAAGACAAGGAATTTACCGGTGAAGTTACAGAGATAGGAAATACTGCATTGGTCAATGGCGGCGTGGCAAAATATACGGTATCTGTTTCTGTACCAAAAGATGAAGAGATGAAGCAGGGAATGAATGCCTCGGCCACGATCACCATTGAAAATCGTGAAAATGTAATCACCATTCCAGTCAATGCACTGCAGGAAAAAGGAAATAAAGTTTTTGTCTATACAGAGAAAGACGAGGATGGAAACCTTTCCGGCGAGACAGAAGTAACCACAGGACTTTCCGATGGAACTACCGTGGAGATCACAGAAGGACTTTCTGAAGGAGATACCGTATATTATAACAAATCAGGAAATACGGATAGTGGAAGCGGCAATGATTCTAGTATGCCTGATGGTATGGGCGATTTTGGTGATATGAGCGGCGGTCCTGGCGGGAATTCCGACTCCGGAAACAGCGGAGGCCCAGGAGGAAACGGCGGAGGTCCGGGTGGAAGCGGAAGTTCCGGCGGTAACGGTGGCGGCACGCCTCCGAATATGTAAGGCGGTGAAACAATGGACGGAATGATAACATTAAAAGATGTATGCAAAACTTACTGCATCGGAGGAGATACAGTTCATGCTCTGGATCATGCAAATATGGTGATACGGGAAGGGGAATTTGTCAGCATCATCGGACCTTCCGGAAGTGGAAAATCCACTATGATGAATATTATTGGCTGTCTGGATACCGCAGATGAAGGGACTTATATCCTGGATGGGATTTCCATTGAAGATTATACAGAGCGGGAGCTGGCAAAGATCCGGAATCATAAGATCGGATTTATTTTTCAGAGTTTTAACCTGCTCCCCAAACTGACAGCAGAGGAAAATGTGGAACTGCCGCTGATCTATCAGAAAATTCCCAAGAGTGAGAGGAAACGTCGCGTGAAAGAAGCTCTGGAAAAAGTAGAACTTTCTCACAGAATGGGACATCGGCCTACAGAGCTTTCCGGCGGCCAGCAGCAGAGGGTGGCTATTGCAAGAGCACTTGTGACCAGGCCCTCTCTGTTCCTGGCAGATGAGCCCACAGGAAACCTGGATTCTTCTACAGGAGAAGAGATCATGAAACTGTTTCACGAACTTCACGCCAATGGAAACACCATCGTACTGATCACTCATGACAACGGAGTGGCAGATGAGGCAGAGCGGAAAATTTTTATCCGTGATGGAAAAGTCAGCGAGGTGAGCTTATGATCTTTCAGAGTATGAAAATGGCGTGGCACGCAGTGGTGTCCAACAAACTGCGTTCTTTTCTCACCATGCTTGGCATCATCATCGGGGTGGTGGCACTGATCGTACTGGTATCCATTGCCAACGGAGCGACATCTTCTGTGACGGATCAGATCTCCAGCATGGGTTCCAGCTATCTGACGGTGACCATTACCGATGATAAGGGAAATCCGCTGCGCCTTAAGGAACTGTCGGATTTTTGTGAACCGGAGGAAGTGGATGAAGTGGCTCCGGTTTCCTGGACCAGCGTTACCGCAAAAACAAGTTATTCCAACGGAACCATGACACTGACCGGTACAACAGGAAGTTATGCGGATATCCAGGGACTGGAACTTTTCAGCGGACGTTTTCTCAAACAGACGGATATTGATAACAATTCTTATGTAGTTGTGATCACAAAAGATACGGCAACGGAACTTCTTGGACGTGTAGATGCCGTAGGGGAGAGCATCAAATTAAATGGGAAAAGTTTTCTGGTCGTAGGAGTGCTCTCCGACAGCACCTCACTGACTCAGGGTGCGGCAGTGACCGGCTCTTCGGATTCGGACGATTCTGACAGCTCCTCCTCTTCGGTACAGCTGGAGGGATATATCCCGTTTTCTACCATGACCAGACTTGCGGATAATGTTCTGGATGTGACTATGTTTTACGCATCCGGAACCGATGAGGACAGTCTGGAACCGGCGGAAAATGCTCTTACGGAACTTCTTATGGAACGTTTTGGAGAGGACGAGGATGCTTTTTCCATTGTGGACCAGTCGGAGATCATGGAAGCCATGTCCAGTGTCACCAATACTATGTCACTGATGATCGGAGGGATCGCGGCTATCTCGCTGCTGGTTGGTGGAATTGGAATCATGAACATCATGCTGGTATCTGTGACAGAGAGGACCAGGGAGATCGGTATCCGAAAAGCCATCGGTGCAGGAAGAGAAACCATCATGCTGCAGTTTCTGATCGAGGCGCTTCTGGTAAGTTTGATGGGATGCCTTGCGGGAATCGGTCTTTCCTGGGTGATCCTGAAAGTGGCAGCTGTGGTGATGAAGAATTCCATGAGTTTTACCATGGATATGAAAGTGGTCTGGCTGTCTGTGGCATTTTCTGTCCTGATCGGTGTGCTTTTTGGTCTGTATCCGGCCAACAAGGCAGCATCCAAGAAACCGATCGATACGCTCCGGTATTCCGGTTAATAAAAATTTTGCCAGATTAAGACTGTCGTCAACAGCCTGCCCGGGCAAGAAGAGATATGATAAAAACGTGATTTGTACGAACGGGATTTTTCCTGTCAGAACAAATCATGTTTTTTTATCTGGAAATCCGCACATTGATAAGGTATAATCTATAGCAGTTAAGAGCGTGTTCCTGCCGGGAGTGGACAGAACTGCTGACCAGGGAACTACCAAGAAAGGGATGACAGTAAATTTGAACATCGTGGAGAAATGTGTTTCATGCCTGGATGTAAAAGAATCCTATGATCTGGCCAAGCGCATGGAACAGGAAAAAACAAATCCGGTTCTGGGATACCGCACCGCAGGTTCCCTGGCAGAACGGAAAACCGGAGATATGCTTTTAAAAGAAATGAAAGAAGCAGGCCTCACCGAGGTAGAGAAAGACAAGATCCGTGTGGATGCATGGGAATTTAAAAAAGCGGTGATGCGCTACCGTGACCAGGAGGGAACCGTGCATGAGATCCAGCTTGGTGCATACCAGACGGATTTTAAGACCGATGGCTTTCAGAAATTTGACCTTGTATATCTTGGAAAAGGTACTGCTGACGAATATAAAAATATCGATGTAAAAGGAAAGCTGGTTCTTATCGAGATCAACCAGAGAGAAGAGTGGTGGATCAATTATCCGGTGTATCAGGCTCACTTAAAAGGCGCGGCAGCTCTCATTGCCGTACAGAGCAGAGGGTACGCACAGATCGACGATACGGCTTTGAATGCACAGGACATTGCAGGACCTTCCAGTGCTCCGGCTTTTTCCATGTCCAGAGCAGATTTTCTTAAGATCCGCCGTCTGATGGAAGAAAAAAATGAGGACGGAAAGAAGATTCCAAAGATTTCCGTGGAATTTGACGCGGACACAGAGGTGATTAAAGACCAGTATACCTATAATATTGTAGGAAAAATCCCGGGAACCAGTTCCGATTCCATGATCCTTTTAAGTGCCCATTATGATTCCTATTTTGAAGGATTTCAGGATGATAATGCGGCCGTAGCAATGATCATCGGAATTGCCCGGGCTCTGATCCACGGTGGATACAGACCTCGCCATACCATTATGGTATGTGCTCTTGCAGCAGAAGAATGGGGGATTTCCGACACAAAATATGACTGGTCCACAGGTGCTTACCGCCAGGTATTTGAGGCGAGACCGGAGTGGCAGGGGCACGTGATCGCAGATCTGAATTTTGAGCTTCCGGCTCATGCACACAGTACCAGAGATGCAGTACGATGTACCTATGAGTATGCGGATTTTGTGCGCAGCTTCGTGGATGTTGTGCAGATGCCGGAGGGGATTTATCCGGAGGGCATGACCACGTTGTATCCCATTGAAACCTGGTCTGATGATTTTACCATGGCTATTTCCGGGATCCCGTCCATGGTCAATGATTTCAGCGGTGGTCCGTTTATGGAAAATTATTATCATTCCCAGTATGATAACCAGGATGTTTATGAGGAAGAAGTATATAAATTCCACCACGAATTTTATCTGAGGCTCCTTCTTGCTATTGACAGTCTTGCACTGCCGCCGATGGATTTCGGACGGGCACTGGCCGGTAGTATTGAGAGCTTGGATCTGGATCTGTGTATGCAGACCGGCGCCAACGGTGTTCTCCTTCTGGAAAAAACAGAAGAAGCGAAAAAAGCAGCTGCCATTCTTTCAGAGCAGGTGCGCCGCTTCAACAGCATTCCGGAAGAAAAACGTGACTGGAAAAAAGCCGATGCCATCACCGAAAAGCTTCTCGGTGTATTTCGGAAATCCCAGGATTATCTGGTGCGTCTGGACTGGGATGACAATGTGATCTTTCCCCAGCAGGCCGTCCAGAACAATCTTTATGCACTGAAAGAAGCCATGGAATATCTGGAAAAAGGAGAGATTGCGCCTGCGCTGGAATCCTTTTACAGTATTGATAATAATTGTTATGCATTTCAGTTTGAACGGGAAGTTTTTTATCATTTTACAGAATATATCATGAAGCAGTCCCCGGATCGTCTGATGTGGGGAAAAGGCCGGATCATCCATCATGAGAACCTTTATGACCTTGTGGAAAGCCTGAAAGAAAAGAAACCGGGTGACAGCCTGGAGGCAGAAAAACAAAGCCTGAGGGAAGCCTGGGAGAGGCAGAAGCAATATTATGTGGATGATATCGGATATCTGATCCGCACAGCGGAAAAGCTTACAGATCTGATCTGCGAGGTCAGCGATATGTTTGAAAAAGGAACAGAATAAAACCATACCTGGAGGAAAGAATGGAAAGCCATAATTTATACCGAGTGAAAGAAGAAGATCTGGACAGGTTGATCCGGATATTGACCGTATGTTTTTCGGAGGATCCTCTGTATCATGCACTGATCCCGGACAGGGATACCAGAGAACGTCTGATGCCGGAGCTTTTTACCTGTGATCTTACGGAGTTTTTTGAGACCTGTGAGATCTATGCAGACAGCAGTGAGCTGAACAGCATCCTGGTAGTATCCGACGGAACGGAGCATGAAGCAGCCTTACATAATCTGATGGTGGATTTTTTTGCCCTTCTGAAAACAGATGGCTATCTGATAAAAGAGGATCCAAGTCTTGCGACCCTGCGGAAATTCATCCAGGGAAAAGATTATCTGAATTCCAGCTGGACTTCCCAGCTTCATACAGCAGAAAGACTTCATGTGATCTATCTGGCTGTGGCGCCGAAGATGCAGCATCATGGTCTTGCTGAGAAGCTGATGGATGAGGTGATCGATTATGCGGACAGGCATAAGCTGATGATCTCTCTGGAAACTCATAATCCGGCAAATGTTTCCATGTATGAGAAATTCGGATTTAAATTATACGGAATTGTACAGAAAAAAGGATTTGATCTAAAGCAGTACTGCATGATCAAACAGGCATAAGGAGGAATTAAAATGGAACGAAAATGGTGGCATGACAAGGTGGTATATCAGATATACCCCAAAAGCTTTTATGATTCCAACGGAGATGGGATCGGGGATATCCCGGGAATCATCAGCAAGCTTGATTATCTGAAGGAACTGGGAGCAGATATCCTCTGGCTTTCCCCGATCTATAAATCTCCACTTGCAGACCAGGGATATGACATTGCAGATTATTATGCGATTGATCCGCGGTTTGGGACCATGGAGGATATGGACCGGCTGATCGCAGAAGCGAAAAAAAGAGAGATGTACATCCTTATGGATCTGGTGGTAAATCACTGCTCCGATGAGCATGAGTGGTTTCAGCAGGCCATTAAGGATCCGGACGGAAAGTATGGAAATTTCTTTTATATCCGGGACAAAAAGGATGACAAGGCTCCCTGCAACTGGAGGAGCTATTTCGGTGGTCCGGTATGGGAAGAGCTTCCGGGACATCTGGATAAACAGTATCTCCATGTATTCCACAAGAAGCAGCCGGATCTCAACTGGGAGAATCCGGAGGTAAGAGAGGAAGTCTACAAAAACATCCGCTGGTGGATGGAAAAGGGGCTTGGCGGATTCCGTATTGATGCCATTATCAATATCAAGAAGAAGCTTCCGTTTTCCGATTATCCTGCCGATCGTGCAGACGGGCTCTGCAATATCGAGAGGATGCTGGAGGAGGCAGAGGGAATCGGAGAATTCCTGGGAGAGATGGCTGAGAAGTGCTTTCATCCCTATGATGCTTTTACTGTAGGAGAGGTCTTCAATGAAAAGGAAGATGAGATCAAAGACTTCATTGGAGAAAACGGATATTTTTCATCCATGTTTGATTTTGAGGAAACCTGTTATGGAAAGAGCGCGAATGGCTGGTATGCATCCAAACCGTACCTGAGTCCGGAAGAGTATAAGAAGTGTATTTTCCATACTCAGAAAAAGATCGGGGATACCGGTATGATCTCCAACATTATTGAGAATCATGATGAGCCAAGAGGTGTCTGTCACTATATTTCTCCGGAAGACCGCTGCCCGGATTCCAAAAAGCTTCTGGCAGGTATTTATTTCCTGCTGAAGGGAATTCCGTTTATTTATCAGGGTCAGGAGATCGGTATGGAGAATATGGAGTTTACTTCTATGGACCAGATCGATGACATCAGTACCATCGATGAATACCAGGTAGCACTCCGTGCCGGATGCAGTGAAAAAGAAGCTCTTGATGCTGCTTCTGCATTTTCCAGAGACAATGCCAGAACTCCGGTACAGTGGAGCGCAGAGAAAAATGCAGGATTTACAGAAGGAGAGCCGTGGCTTGGTGTCAATCCCAATTATAAGGAAATCAATGTAGAGACCCAGTTAACGGACAGTGACTCCCTCCTTTCTTTCTACAAAAAGCTGACTGCACTGAGAAAAGCTCCGGAATATAAAGAAACCCTTGTATACGGAACCTTCACTCCATATCAGGAAGAACGGAAGAATCTGATCGCCTATACAAGAAACGGTGAGAAGGATCTGCTGATCCTGGGAAATATGCAGGCACAGTCTCAGAAGGTATCTCTTTCCGGAGAAATGAAGAAGGTGCTTCTGAATAATCAGGAAACAGCGGAGATCACAGGAAAAGAGATCATTTTGAAACCGTATCAGTTTATCGTTCTGGAGATCGCTGACTGATACGGCGTCAGAACAGCAGCAGAGAAAAAACAATAGCTATTTAGCTGACGGTCTGTTAAAATAAATGTCTGGCTGAAAAAACAGCCGCGATGAAAGAGAATGAGAATTCAGAAGGGAATAAAGTATGCTGAAGATAAAGAATTACGTAAAGGCAGAAAGCCTTGAACAGGCATATGAACTGAACCAGAAAAGAACAGCCTGTGTGCTGGGCGGTATGGTTTGGCTGAAAATGGGAAACCGTAACATCATGACAGCCATTGACCTGTCAGATCTTGGGCTGGATACCATTATGGAAACGGAAGAAGCGTTTGTGATCGGCTGCATGACACCGCTTCATGCACTGGAAACCCATAAAGAGCTGAATGCCTATACGAACGGTGCCATCCGGGAAAGCGTGCGGCACATTGTAGGCGTGCAGTTTCGAAACTGTGCCACAGTGGGGGGGAGTATTTTCGGAAGATTCGGATTTTCCGATGTGCTGACCATGTTTCTGGCACTGGATACCTGGGTGGAGCTGTACAATGGCGGAACCATTCCGCTGGCACAGTTTGCATCCATGGAAAAAGATAACGATATCCTGGTAAATATCATTGTGAAAAAACAGCCGCTGAACACGGTGTACTTAAGCCAGCGGAACAATTCCACAGATTTTCCGGTAATCACCTGTGCGGCATCTCTGATTGACGGAGAAGCAAGAACTGTCATTGGCGCCAGACCCGGAAAAGCAATGATCGTAGAAGATGAAGAGGGGATCTTAAAAGATTTTGCACAGATGGATGCACAGCAGAAAAAGGAGGCAGCAGCTTCTTTTGCCGCATATGCGGTGGAACATGTTCCTACAGACAAGAACATGCGTGCTTCAAAGGAATACAGAAGCCTTCTTGTGAAAGTCCTTACGAGAAGAGCCTGGGAAGAGATCGGAGGTAGAGCAGAATGAATATCACTTTCTGGCTGAATGGTGTAAAACGGCAGGCAGAGGTACGTCCGGATGAACTGCTTCTGGATTTCCTGCGGAAAAACAGCTGTTACAGCGTAAAACGTGGCTGTGAGACTGCAAACTGTGGTCTCTGTACTGTGCTGATGGATGAACGTCCGGTACTGTCCTGCTCCATGCTGGCTGCCCGCGCAGATGGGAAACGGATCGTGACTCTGGAGGGAATGCAGGAGGAAGCAAAGGAATTCGGAGCTTTTATGGCCAATGAGGGAGCAGAGCAGTGCGGCTTCTGCAATCCGGGATTTATCATGAATGTGTTTGCCATGTTAAAGGAACTGGATGATCCTACAGAAGAGGATATCCTGGAGTATCTTTCCGGAAATCTGTGCCGTTGTTCGGGATTTGTGGGACAGACCAGAAGTATCTTGAAATTTCTCGACTATAAAAAAGGACAGGAGGAAGGAAAATGAAATACGTAAACAAGCCGGTACCAAAAACAGATGCCATGTCGCTGGTAACCGGAAAACCGGTCTATACCGATGATCTTGCACCTTCTGACTGCCTGATCGTCAAGATTTTAAGAAGCCCTCATGCCAATGCATGGGTGGAAGAGATCAAAACAGATGCTGCAAAGAAGATCGAGGGGATCGCCTGTGTTCTCACCTATGAGGATGTTTCACACAAAAGATTTACCCTGGCCGGACAGACAGCACCGGAGATCAGTCCCTGGGATCGTTATATCATAGATAAGCATGTGCGTTTTGTGGGGGATCCGGTTGCCATCGTAGCCGGTGAGACAGAAGAAGCAGTAGATAAAGCCCTGAAGCGCATTAAGGTAAAATATCGTGTGGAGGAAGCAGTTCTGGATATCCACACAGCCAAGGATAATCCGATCCTGGTGCACCCGGAGGATGACTGGTATATGCCGATCCCGGCCGGCGGAGATAATAAACGGAATCTCTGCTCCTCCAATGTAGAAGAAGTGGGTGATGTGGACGCCATGCTGGAAAAATGTGCGTATACAGTAGACCAGGTTTACCACACAAAGGCAAATCAGCAGACCATGATGGAGACCTTCCGTACCTACTGTTATATGGATCATTTTCAGAGACTGACGGTGGTTTCTTCCACACAGATCCCGTTCCATATCCGAAGGATCGTAGGAAATGCGCTGAATATTCCGTCTTCCAAAGTCCGTGTGATCAAGCCGCGTATCGGAGGGGGCTTTGGTGCAAAACAGTCCTCTGTCAGTGAGGTTTTTCCGGCACTGGTAACCTGGGTTACCGGACGTCCGTCCAAGATCGTTTTTTCCAGAAAGGAATCCATGATCGCATCTTCTCCGCGTCATGAGATGGAGATCCATATCCGTATGGGTGCGGACGAAAATGGTATCGTAAAGGCCATCGATCTTTATACCCTTTCCAATACCGGCGCCTATGGAGAACATGGACCCACAACGGTCGGACTTTCCGGACATAAATCTATTGCGCTGTACCGTCACACAGAAGCGTACCGTTTTGCTTATGATGTGGTTTATACCAATATGCAGGCGGCAGGCGCTTATCGTGGCTATGGTGCCACACAGGGTATTTTTGCTGTGGAGTCCGCAGCAGATGAGCTGGCTCATAAGATGGGTATGGATCCGGTAAAATTCCGTGAGCTGAACATGCCTATGGAGGGAGAGGCGCTTCCTGGATATCCGGATGTACCAATCAACGGCAGCTGTACCATGGATAAATGCCTTGCCCGTGCAAAGGAAATGATCGGATGGGATGAGAAATATCCATTCCGTGATATGGGTAACGGCAAAGTACGGGGTGTCGGCATCGCTATGGCCATGCAGGGCTCATCTATTGCAGGGATCGATGTCGGCGGAGCAGACATTAAATTAAATGAAGACGGGTCTTACACCCTGGCACTTGGCTGTTCTGATATGGGAACCGGCTGTGATACCATTCTTGCTCAGATGGCAGCAGACTGTCTGGATACCGATATGAAAAATATCGTGGTGTTCAGTGTAGATACGGATATTTCTCCTTATGATTCCGGTTCTTATGCATCTTCCACAACTTATGCCACCGGAAACGCGGTGATCCAGGCCTGCGGAGAACTCAGAAAGAGAATTCATGCTTTTGGTGCACAGATGCTGGGGGTATCTGCGGAAGAATCTGATTTTGACGGAGAAAAAGTCCGCACAGAAGATGGAAAAGAGGTAACGCTGCAGCAGATCGCAGGAAAAGCGACCTGTGGAGTCTGCAGTGAGCTTCAGGTTGTAAAAGAATATTCTTCTCCGATCTCTCCGCCACCGTTTATGGCAGGAGCTGCCGAGGTGGAGATCGACAAAGAGACCGGACAGATTGACGTTATTGACTATGTAGGTGTGATCGACTGTGGAACCCCGATCAATCCGAACCTTGCCAGAGTGCAGGCAGAAGGCGGTATCGGTCAGGGTATCGGAATGGTCCTGTATGAGGATGTGCAGTATACAGACAAGGGAAAGATCCGGAACAATTCGTTCATGCAGTATAAGATCCCCAACCGTATGGATATCCCGAAAGTACGGATCGAGTTTGAGAGCAGTTACGAAAAGACCGGCCCATTCGGTGCAAAATCCATCGGTGAGCTTGTAATCGATACACCTTGCCCTGCGATTGCCAATGCCGTTTACAATGCAACCGGTGTCCGTGTCCGTGAACTCCCGATCACTCCGGAAAAAGTTGCGATGGGAATTCTTGAGCAGGAAGCCGGAGAGAAGAAATGAATATGGTGATCAAATGTCTGCTGGCAGCTTTATGGCTGCTGGCAGTTCCGTGGGCGGCCGGAGGGGTAGTCCTCTGTAAAAGTAAAAAAAGTTCGATGGGAATGAACCTTCTTGCAGGATATCTTATGATGTTTTCCTTTGCAGAGATTTTGGCGCTGGCGGCAATCTGGGCTAAACTGCCATTGCATGTCCTGAAATACAGTCTTGCCGCTGTAATGGCATCAGCTGCTGTTTTGGGGATTGTCCTGGCACTGGTAAAACGGAATGGTTTTACGGGAAATGGTGAGAAGACGGGCAAAATGTCTTTTTATTTTGTTGTAGCTGCAATACTGATCTTACTCCAGCTTGTGGCTGCTTCATTTTTGGCTCATATGGATGCGGATGACGCTTTTTATGTGGCAACAGCTACAACATCTGTCCATACGGATACCGTTTTTTCCATTAATCCGTATACCGGATATTCCTATACACGATTACCAAGCAGGTATGTTCTGTCGCCGTTTCCGATATTTCTTGCAGTGATCAGTTCTCTTGTAGGACTTCATCCGGCAATTGTGGCGCATGTGATATTTCCTGTAGTCTTTATTTTTATGGCATATCTGGTTCTGTATCAGTATGCGAAACGGTGGTTTCCGGAGGATGAACATGCGAGGGGGATCTTTATGATCTTTTGTGCGGTACTGATCTGGTTTTCGGCATATTCCGTTTATAATTCTGAGAATTTTCAGATGATCCGTATCTGGCAGGGAAAAGCATGCCTGGCATCGGTTTTTCTACCTCTGCTTCTATATCTTGGCATAGGTATCATTCTGGAAAAAGAACAGGAATATTCATGGCTGCTGCTTTTACTGGCAGATATTTCTTGCTGCCTCCTTTCTTCCATGGGAATTATTCTGGCCTGTATGATGCTGGTGATCCTTCTGATCATGGGACTGGTACGGTTTCACAGTCTGCAGAAAGCAGCATGTACGGCTTTGTGCTGTCTGCCGTCGCTGCTTCTTGGACTTGTGTATATTATGATCCGATAGGAGAAAATAATGAAAGAAATAATTGCATGGACAGTTAATGTGTGGAGGATGTACTGGGGAAATGGCTGGATACCGTATCTTCTGGCTCTTGGCGGAGCATGTGCACTGATTTTTGGGAAAAAGAAAAAAAACAGTCTCAGTCTGGTTTTATATTCCGTTTTTCTTCTGGTATTGTTTTTCTGTCCGTTTTCCGGACGGGTGATTATGAAATGTATAGGAAAAATCGTGTACTGGCGTGTTTTGTGGCTTTTACCTACGGTTCCGCTGATCGCAGGCGGTTTTACAGAGCTTGTCCGAAGAAGTCGCAACCGGATCGTGCAGGTGATCCTGGTGCTGGTTTTGACAGGAGTTATTGCTGCTTCTGGGACCGGAATGATAAAAGCAGGAAATTTCGAAAGAGTTTATAACCGCCAGCAGGTACCGGATCAGATCGCAATGATCTGTAACCGGATCAATGAGGACAGAGAAGGAAAGAAAGTGCGGATCGCCGCAGATGAATATACGGCATCCTATATCCGGGTGTATGATCCTTCCCTGAAAATGGCCTACGGACGCAGAGGGGATGGTGCTGTAGGTAAGAAGGCAAGAGTTCTGTATAAACAGATCACTTCGGAAGTCCCCGATGGAAAAAAGACTTCCAGCCTGGCAGATGCCGTTCACTGTACATATGTGGTGATGGTACCTCCGGATGAAAATTTTGTTCTGGATATGGTGGCCGGCGGCTACCAGGTTCTGGATACGGTAAGTCCGTATTATATATTTTCGTGTGATAAATATAAATGAATATGTTTCTGGTACAGTTTACTTCAGAATCTGTACCGGAAATAATATGAAATGTGTGATGAATGTACACTGTTTAAAAAAATCTTTACAATTTTATGTTTATGTGCTACAATCAAAGACAGTGTAAGCCAACTTTGATAATTTCATACCTGATTTAGAAGTTATGTTTTTCATTATGCACCTGTAGCTCAGTGGATAGAGCAGTGGTTTCCGGTACCATGTGCGGGGGTTCGATTCCCTTCAGGTGTGCTACCCGGAACAGTGGGAATTGTTCCGGCGTGTTGTTATGATAAGGAGGACAAGAACTTGGATGATTTCAGAGAATGGTTATCAGATAACCTTCGCTATTTTATGTTAGGCGGAGCAATTCTGGTGATCGTGCTTGTTCTGATCTTTGGCGTCCGCGCCTGTGTTGGAGGTAAGAAGGGGAATTCCAATGAAGATCAGAAAACAGCCCAAAGTAACCAGGAAAATGATCCTTCTTCTCCGGCAAATGATGGGGAGACAGACGAGAAGAAAGACGCCAGTCCCGCGACAGATACGAATGCGGAGACAACCATGGAAAAAGCCAGCACGGAAGTAACCGAGCTGATTCAAAGCTATTATAAAGCTTTTGGGGAAAAAGACATTGCAACACTTAAGACAATTGAGGACGGATTTACACCGGCCGATGAGTCACAGATTAATTCAAGGGATTATATTGACGGGTATGAAGTACAGGATGTTTACGCAAAGAAGGGACTAACGGACGGTTCGTATGTCGTCTATGTGGTTTTTAACTATATCTGTACAGGAATTGAGACTCCGGTTCCGGCACTGAGCCAGTTTTATGTGGAAACTGACAGTGACGGAAATCTGAAGATCAAGGGTGGAGCTGATGAAGACGCAGATATCAGTGCATATGTGAAGAAACTGGAGTCAGAGAAAGATGTTCAGGATCTTATTGCGAAAGTGAAGGCTGATTATGAAGCAGCACAGGCAGGAGATTCCTCTCTGGCAGAATTTCTTCAGGGCCTGGGTGATGATGCCAGTGCTTCTGCAGATGCAGGAACAATGCTTACAGTCACAGAAGATTGTAATGTTCGTGCTTCCGCAGATCCAGAGGGTGAAGTTATCGGTGGCTTTTCTGCAGGAACGGAAGTTGAAAAGAAGGGGCAGGAAGGTGACTGGATACAGGTCGATTATGATGGACAGACCGGATATGTACACAGCAGTCTGTTGGAGTAGAAATGTAATAAAAATGCAGGTTCTTTTGAAGAGCCTGCATTTTTTTTGCCATGCTGATCTTATTTTTTCAGAGAACCATCTGAAGCGAATGTGTACTTTTGACCGTCTATCGTAATGGTGCCGGTCTGCATGATTCCGTCTTCGTCCAGATAATAGCGCTTTTTGCCTGTCTCAAGCCAGCCGGTCTGCATGATCCCTTTTTTGTTGAAATAATATCTGTGGCCATCGGTATCTGTAAGCCAGCCTGTATAGGCCTTTCCATTTACCATAAATTTCCAGTTTGTTCCATCTGCTGTCCAGGTTCCACTTTCCGCTTCAGGAGAAACATTTTCTGCATCCTGTTCTTTGACAGGGGTTGGAGATGGAGTGGCAGAAGGTGAAACAGAGATGTCGGTACCAGATATATTCAGCTTAATGTTCTGGTCTTTGTCGGAAGAAAGAACAGCAATATCGCCTGTATTTTCTGCGATTACAGAAGTATGGCTGTTTCCGAACGGTCCAGCAGATGACTGGGTAAAAAGAAGTCCACAGATCAGACACAAAATAATAATAATAAAGATCAGCAGTCGGTTCAGATGAGGTGTACGGTCTGACATGATTTTCCTCCTGACTGTTACATTTTTGTTTATCATACAATACCTGTCAGAAAAATACAAGGAAAATAACCGGTTGCGAATACCAGGGAAAAAATATATAATAGAATAATGGACGAAAAAATCAGAATTAATAAATATTTAAGTGATGCAGGTGTCTGTTCAAGAAGAGAGGCAGACAGACTGACGGAGGCTGGACGGGTAACTGTTCGTGGAACAGTCGTTTCCACAGGAGAAAAGATTTTTCCGGATGAGGAGATCTGCATTGACGGGAAACCAATAAAGAAACAGGAAAAAAAGATTCTGCTTCTTTTTCATAAACCAAGAGGGATCGTCTGCAGTACCAAACAGCAGCGCAATGAAATGACAGTGACAGAATATCTGAACTATCCGGTGAGGATCTATCCTGTAGGACGTCTGGATAAAGAGTCAGAAGGCTTGCTTCTTCTGACCAATCAGGGAGATCTCGTGAACCGTATCATGAAAGCGGGAAATTATCACGAGAAAGAATATTGTGTAACAGTGAATAAACCGGTAACAGAAGCGTTTATACAGGGAATGAGCAGTGGAGTGCCGATCCTGGGCACAGTTACACGTCCCTGTAAAGTCATAAAAACCGGAAAGAACAGCTTCAGGATTATTCTTACGCAGGGACTGAACCGTCAGATCCGACGTATGTGTGAATATTTTGGATATAAAGTCACAACATTAAAAAGAGTTCGGATCATGAACCTGCATATTGACGGGCTGGAAGCGGGGAAATACCGTGAGATCAGGCCGGAAGAGAGAAAACAGCTGGAGGAAATGCTTTCCTCCGCAAAAACAGAAAGAAAGACGGAGGAAGGCCATGAACGAAACATCCATAAAAAGAATGAAAGAGCTGGGAAAAAAGCTCCGGGAAGCGTCCAGGGCGTACTATCAGGAAGACAGGGAGATCATGCCAAACGTGGAGTACGATGCTCTGTACGACGAACTGAGCGCACTGGAAGAAGAGACAGGAATCGTTCTGGCAGACAGTCCGACCGTTAATGTCGGCTATGAAGCGGTAGATCAGCTTCCCAAGGAAGAACATGAGAGACCGATGCTTTCTCTGGATAAAACAAAGGATCGGGAAGCACTGCGGGAGTTTGTCGGAGAACATCCAACGCTTCTTTCGTGGAAACTGGATGGACTTACGATAGTGCTCACCTACGAAAACGGAGAGCTGGTAAAGGCAGTTACCAGAGGAAATGGTATTGTGGGAGAGGTCATTACCAACAATGCAAGAGTTTTCAAAAATATTCCGCTTAAGATTTCGTTCAGAGGAAGATTGGTACTTCGCGGAGAAGCGATCATTACGTATTCCGATTTTGAGAAGATCAATGAAACGATCGGTGATGCAGATGCCAAATACAAAAATCCCAGAAATCTCTGCAGTGGTTCCGTGCGTCAGCTGAATAATGAGATTACGGCAAAGAGGAATGTACGGTTTTATGCATTCTCTCTGGTGAGTGCAGAGGGTGTGGATTTCCAGAATTCCAGAGAAGTGCAGTTTCAGTGGCTGAATGCCCAGGGATTTGATGTGGTAGAGTACCGTAAAGTTACAGCAGATACTCTGGATGAAGTTATGGATTATTTTGCGGAAGCAGTTACGAAGAATGATTTTCCATCAGATGGACTGGTGGCTCTGTATGACAATATTGCCTATGGAGAATCTCTTGGAACTACAGCTAAATTTCCCAGAAATGCCATGGCATTTAAATGGGCAGATGAGATGCGTGATACGAAACTTCTGGAAATTGAGTGGAGCCCGTCCAGAACAGGCCTGATCAATCCGGTAGCTGTTTTTGAACCGGTAGAACTGGAAGGCACGACGGTAAGCAGGGCCAGTGTGCATAATATCAGCATTATGAAAGAGCTGAAACTTGGAATCGGGGATACGATCCGTGTATACAAGGCGAATATGATCATTCCACAGATCGCGGAGAATCTGACAGGAAGTAGTAATGCACCGGTTCCGCATATCTGTCCGGCGTGTGGACAGGAAACTGTTGTGAAGAAAGAAAATGATGTGGAATGTCTTTTTTGCGTTAATCCGGGGTGCCCAGCCAAAAAAATCAAGTCTTTTGGCCTTTTTACCAGCAGAGATGCAATGAATATCGACGGACTTTCAGAAGCGACACTGGAGAAATTTATCGCCCGTGGTTTTATTCACGATTTTGGTGATATTTTTGAGATCAGCCGATACCGGGATGAAATTGTAGAGATGGAAGGATTTGGACAGAAATCCTATGATAATCTTATAGAAAGCCTTGAACGGGCGAAAGAAACAACGCTTCCGAGAGTGATCTACAGCCTTGGAATCGCAAATATTGGACTTGCCAATGCAAAAGTGATCTGCCGCTATTTTAATAATGATCTTGAAAAGATCCGTCATGCCAGCCTGGAAGAGATCAGTGAAATTGATACGATCGGACCTGTGATCGCCGGAAATCTGGTTTCCTATTTCCAGGATGAAGAGAATAACCGTCGTCTGGATCATCTTATGAGCTTTTTGCATATTCAGGATGAAGGACCGAAGCAGGAACAGATTTTTGCGGGAATGAATTTTGTGATCACGGGAAGCCTGGTACATTTCGGAAATCGAAGTGAAGCCAAAGAACTCATCGAGTCTCTGGGTGGCAAAGTGACGGGGTCTGTGACCAAGAAGACAAATTATCTGATCAACAATGATATTCAGTCCAGTTCATCCAAGAACAAAAAAGCCAGGGAACTGGGAATCCCGATCCTTTCAGAAGAAGATTTTCTGAATCTTGTGGGAAAGCAGTGATTATGATAAAAACTGCGGGAAATGCGGATTAAAGATATCTACATTACGGTAAAAACAGCAGAGCGGTTTCTATATAAAAAATAAGAAAGACCGCTTTACATATATAAAGGAGGGCTAACAATGCCGATCAAAACACAGGGGGATCTGCCAGTAAAGGAGATCCTTGAGAGAGAAAATATATTTGTGATGGATGAAAAACGTGCCATGCATCAGGATATCCGTCCAATCCAGATTCTGATCCTGAATCTGATGCCTCTGAAAGAGGAGACAGAACTGCAGCTTCTGCGTTCTCTTTCCAACACACCACTGCAGGTTGATGTGACTTTTATGGCTGTGGAGAGCCATGAGGCGAAGAATACTTCCCTCAGTCATCTTAATAAATTTTATGAAACATTTACAGACATAAAGAAACGTAAATTTGATGGAATGATCATTACCGGAGCACCAGTTGAACAGATGCCGTTTGAAGAAGTAGACTACTGGAAGGAACTGACGGAAATCATGGGCTGGACAGAGAAGCATGTAACTTCTACCATTTTTCTCTGCTGGGCGGCCCAGGCGAGCCTGTATTATTTTTATGGTCTTGAGAAAAAACCTCTGGATAAAAAAATGTTTGGCCTTTTCTGGCATAAAGTATTAAATCGAAAGATTCCGCTGGTGCGTGGCTTTGATGATGTGTTTCTTGCACCTCATTCCAGACATACGGAAGTTCCTATTGCTGATATCCATGCATGCAAAGATCTAACGGTACTGGCAGAGAGCGATGAGGCGGGGTTGTTTCTGGCAATGGCAGAAGGTGGACGTAAGATTTTTGTCATGGGACATCCGGAATATGATCGTGTAACTCTGGATGGAGAATACAAACGTGATCTTGCCAAGGGACTCCCGATCGACATTCCCAAAAATTATTACCAGGACGATGATCCAAATAACAAGCCATTGCTTACCTGGAGAGCACATGCCAACAATCTGTATACAAACTGGCTGAATTATTATGTATACCAGAGCACCCCATACGACCTGTATGGCACACCGGATTTTAAGGAACTGTAAGAGGGCTGAAACCCGCATGGTTGAGCTGAGTGAAAAAACAGAAACTTTACGCAAACTTTATTTGCTTATTTAGAAAAATGGTGCTATAGTAAAGTTGGTCCTGACAAACGTATTGTTTACAGATTTCAGTCGATGGCCGGCAGGACTACTTTACTGATGGATTCGGCCATATTCTGAATCATGAAAGAAGGAAGAGGGAAAAATTGCGTAAAAAATCACATATACTGTTAGGCAGATACCTGGCAGACCAGATGTCCGAGGTGTATAGCCTCCAGCAACACAGAAAAGCGTTTTGCCTGGGCAATATTATGCCGGATCTGAGACCGTCGTTTCTTACTACCAGACATGAGTTTTTTGGAACATTCAGTCAGCTTCAGGAAAAGATGCGGGAATTGATTGAGCGAAATCCGGAAGAAGATAATGCCAGAGTTTACTGGCGCAGATTCGGAGAGGTCATGCATTATATGGCAGATTACTTTACTTTTCCTCATAACAGAACATATAAAGGAAGTCTTGCAGAACATAATTCCTATGAAGCGGAACTGAAGAATTGTCTGAAGGAGTGTATCTTAAGTGGAAATGCGGACAGCCAGCTGGAAGAGGCGAAGCATTTTGACAGTTTTGAGGAACTTGTGGGATATATCCGCGAGAGGCATGCGTGCTATCTGGAGAGCCCTCGTTGTATTGCAGATGATATCCGCTTTATTCTTCGAGTGTGTTATCAGGTAATACAGGGGATTTTTCAGCTCTGTCTCAGAAGACAGTTCCATATGGAAGGCCGGCCGGTAACGGCAATCTGACAGTATACGACAAAAAGCTGCTGCGCGAAAGCGTTGCAGCTTTTTTGCAGTACGAAAATGTTCTTATAAAAATGTGAATAAAAAGTGAAAAATAAATAAATTGACAAGGATATCCCGGCAGAACGGTTGATTTCATAAAATTCCTATGCTAAAATAAGTGGAGTTAAACTTTAGGTTATCTAAAATGGTTTAAGGCAGACCTTTATTATAGGGGAAGTAAAGGGATGTTCAAGGAAAGAAGGGAGCATCTTAATAAATATGAAAAACAAGTACCTTAATAAGTTTTTATGCATCACGATGATATCAGCTATGGTACTGGCAGGCCCAGCCGGGGTCAGAGCTGCTGACATGGCAGAAACTGTTGCGGCTGATGAGGGGAGTTCTGAGGGCAGTGAGGAAGTGACAGAACCGGAAATTCCTACGGATCCGGAACCAACAGAAACACCAGATCCGGAACCGACGGAAACACCACAGCCAACGGAAACACCAGATCCGCAGCCAACAGCAACGCCGGAGCCAACAGCAACACCACAGCCGACGTCAACGCCGGAACCAACAGCAACACCGGAGCCAACAGCGACACCGGAACCGACAGCGACACCACAGCCAACAGAGGCACCGCAGGATGATACCAGGGTACAGACAGTTATAGATATGATCAATGCACTGGCAGGAAAGATGATCACAGCTGATACAAAAGATGAGATTGAAGCTGCACGAGCTGCTTATGATGCACTGACTGATGCAGAAAAAGCTAAGGTTACGAATTATTCTGTACTGACTGATGCAGAGCAGAAGCTTGCAGCGATATTACAGGATAAGGATAATAAGAATAATTCCAATAATGGAACTACAGATATTACAGATGGAAATAATGCTACGGCTACTCAGATCGGAGATCCGGTTTATGTGACAAACATGGTCTCCAACCTTCACGCAGGTAAAGATTTTTATCTGGACAGCCTTAAGAATAATTATAATCTGACATTTTCTGATGATTTTGCATCTGTTATGGATGAAATCGAGAAAGAATATAAAGAAAAAAATAAACTGACCGATGATACACTTCTGGTATGTAACTGGCAAGATATCCTGGCTGTTTATATTTATCAGCAAAGTAAAAGCGGTAAGACATCTTTTACAATGGACTCATCCTGTAAAGCAGATTTGTCCAAGATCTTTGAGGAAATGAATCCGATCGTCAGAGATAAACAGGATATCACCAAGGTATCTTATGGAAACCGTAAAATCAACTATTATATTAAGAAGAACAACATTGCGAAGCAGGATAGAACCGTTCTTAAGAAATATGTAGAGACAGACTGTAAACTTCTTTGTGCGGTTGTTACTGCATCGAAAGGTTTTGTCCGCGAGAGCGTTGGCGATAACGTGTCCGAGGACCGTGTAGATGTTATTGCGGCTGCTTATTCTCTGGTAGGTAAAGTTGGATATTTCTGGGGTGGTAAGTCTACTGTCCTTGGAGAGGATCCGAGCTGGGGAACCGTTGAGAAAGTCTCAGCAGATGGAAGCAAGAGTTCAGGAACTTTGCGGGCGTATGGTCTTGACTGTAGTGGTTTTGTTACCTGGGCAGTGATCAACGGTTATCAGGATCAGGGAATGCAGGCGGCAGTTGGTGACGGAACTTCCGATCAGTGGGAGAAAGCGAATGTTGTCAGCGAGGCAGATGCACAGCCGGGAGATCTTGTATTTCAGAGAGGACCTGAAGCGGGCAGTGACAACCATGTTGGAATTTTGTGTGGCAAAACGGATTCCGGAGACTGGATCGCGGTACATTGTTCTTCCAGTAAAAATGGAGTAACAGTAGGTGAGGCATACAGCGCAAGCTTCCGTTATATCAGACAGCCGGCGTTCTATTCTGATACAGCAGTAACTGAGTCTGGCAGTGAAAATGCAGAAAACACTACGACAGAAGATGGCACGAATAATATTCTTACAGATGTTGTGAAGTCAACAGCACTGAAAGACGCACTTTCATCCAATGATACTCTTTCTGATAATCTTCTTGAGGACTTTAAAAACAATTCTCTGCAGGAAGATGAGGATGAAGATGAGATTGAAGATCTGACTCTGGATCCGGAATCTATCGATGATGCGGTAGAGACTTTTGATGACGCAGAAGCATTGGAATTGGAGAATTAAGAGACAGCAGATAAATAAGGGCAGTCTCCTGCGGGAGGCTGCCCTTTCTGACAATCGGTATTAGGATATTAAGAGGATAAAAAATGAAAAAGGGATTTTTTTGCCGGCTGGTGGTAATTTTGACCGTATTATCTGTTATGTTGCAGCCTTTTTACGTTCGGGCCGGAACATTGGATCAGATCCGTTCTATTGCGAAGAGCGTTTTGTCGGGAGAACCGGAAGAGGTAGAAGAATTACGTCAGATGGAAGTGGCACAGAGTGAGGAAGGACATCAGGAATATTATTTTAAACAGTTAAATGAAGAAGAACAGAGAGTTTACAGAGAACTCCTGAAGGGCATTCGCGCACGGGAAAAGGACTTTTATCTGACCCTTTCCCAGGATGACAGTATTGACAGATGCTATCATGCGGTTCTGAAGGATCATCCGGAGATATTCTGGGTGCATAACCACGAAAAAATTTATAAAACAACTTATTCAGACAGTGATTACTGCACTTTTACCCCGGGATATATTTATACAGAAAGTGAGATCAGTGAGATTCAGAATGCCATGGAGGCTGGATTTCAGGAAGTAAGCAGTCTGATTCCGGCAGATGCCAGTGATTATGAAAAAGTCCGCATTGTTTATACTTATGTGATTGATAATACCCAATATCAGGCAAGTGATGACGATCAGAGTATTGCAGGTGTCTTCTGGAAAAAAGAGGCAGTTTGTGCGGGATATGCAGGTGCAGTTCAATATCTTCTGGAAAGAATAGGCGTTCCGTGCATTTATGTAGATGGAAGCACGCAGGGAAGTACAGAAGGGCATGCATGGAATATTGTAAAACTGGATGGAGAGTATTATTATGTAGATGCTACTAATGGTGACCAGCCGGATTTTCTTAATGGGAATGCTGCACAGCTGGAAGAACATAAGACGATTATTTATGATTATCTTTGCCCTTTTCCAGAAGAATACGAAAAAAAATATATAAGATCGGAGGAACTTACTGTTCCGGACTGTACTGCAAAAGACATGAACTTCTATGTTCTGAATCAGGGATGTTTTGACGGATATGACTGGGAGACTATTTATGATTACTGCAAAATGCGTTTGGATAATGGCGCTGCGGTAGTTCGATTTAAATTCAGCAATCAGGAGGCATTTGCTGCAGTCTGCAATGAACTTCTGGATAATGGGGAAGTGCAGAATGTAGCTCAGTATTATATGAAGCAGAATGGCCTTGGGCAGGTGGAATACCATTACGGCGTGCTGGATAATTTTTATACCATATATCTGATTTTCTGAATAAAGATCATGAAGTGATCGGCAGATTTTCAGGCAGAATAATGAATTCAGGAAGAGAGGAGTAAGCGAATGAATATGGATATGTTATCGAGGGTGTTTGACATTATACAGAGGACAGGAGGTATGGAACAGATTGGACAGCTTATGATGATCGTATATGGAGTGCTCTGTGTGTTTGGACTTTTGAACTGTATTCTCGGGTACCGTATCTTACGTTTCTGGATGATGATCTTTGGCTTCCTCATTGGTGCAGGTGCCGGTTTTGCCGCAACATATATATCAGGTGTGCAGGATAAAATGATAATTGCAGGGGCCATGGCCGGATTTGGCATTGTACTGGCGATAGTTTCATTCCTGGTCTACAGAGCAGGTATTTTTGTACTGGGATTTGGTATCGGAATATCTTTGAGTATTTACCTGATCCATCCAACCAGTTCTTTTTCCTTTTTTCTCTGCATTCTGATCGGTGTAGGACTTGGTGCACTTGCCATGCGTTATGCAAAAGGTGTGATCATTATTGGAACCAGTGTTCTTGGCGGAGTTCTAGCTGGTTTATCCATCGCTCAGATGGGAGGCCTTGCACAGTTTCCTTATGGAATTGGTATGGCTGTGGGAATTGCACTTCTTGGTATGCTGATCCAGTTTGCCATTAATAAGGACAGAGATGAAGAGGAGGAGAGCGAAGACGAGGACGAACCCTACGAAGAGGAGAGGAGCAGAAAAAGAAAGAACATATCGGAAAACAGAAACCACGATTTCGGATATGCACCGGATGATCGTGGAAGAAAGTCCGCAGGTGGATATCGGGATGACCGGACGGGTAATTCAGACACAGAGGTAAGGCATTCCCGAAAAACTTCCGGTCGGGATGGAAGATACGGGGATCGTTCAGAACGTAGAGATTCTGCGGATGAGCGAAGAAGGAACAGAGGCGAAGACAGCAGAACCCCTGCCGGCAGAAAGGCAGGAGGCAGAAGAGAAAATCCAAACAGTTCTTCTGACAGCCGAAGAGGTGGAAATTCCAGAAACAGTTCCTACAGTGGAAGGAGATCTGCTTCTGACAGAACTACGTCTTCAGAACGCAGGAGGGCAGGTACCTCTTCAAAAAGTTATTCACCTGATCCTGGAAGAGGTCGCAATTCTTATAGTGCCAGGAGCCGAAGGTATAACAGAGAGTCCGGTTATGAAGAAATCGATATGAATGAAGACTATGATCCATATGATATTCCGGACAGGGAAGAGGCACAAAATCCAAATACATATGCTGAATTTGAAAAACAGCAGCAAAGAAGACGGCAGATGGACATAGAAAATATGGCAGATCTGGATCCGGAAGATTATGACGAATGGGAAGATAAGTAAGAGAAAACCTGAGGAGTGACAGAAATGGGAAAAGAAGCAAAGACCAATGCGATGAGAATGCTTGACCGGAAAAAAGTAAAATATGAGGCGATCACATATGACTGTGGAGAATTTATAGATGGGATCCATTGCGCGGATCTTACCGGTGCGCCTCATGACCAGTCTTTTAAAACACTGGTCATGGAAGGAAAGAGCGGCGGCTATTATGTATTTGTGGTACCGATTGAGAAAGAAGTAGATCGTAAAGCGGCAGCGAAATCTGTTGGAGAAAAGACAGTAGACATGATCCACGTAAAAGATCTTACGAAGATCACAGGTTATATTCGAGGCGGGTGCAGTCCGCTTGGAATGAAAAAGAATTATCCAGTTGTGTTTGATCAGTCAGCGGAGAATTTTGAGGAAATTTATGTGAGCGGCGGAAGAGTCGGACTCACTCTGAAAGTTCCGCTTAAAGACCTTCTGGATGTGACTCAGGGGAAACTTGCTCCGATCACAATGGAGTAAAGGATTGCTAAAAAGAAATACTAAAAAAGCTTCTGCCGCAGGAAAACTTGCGGCAGGAGTTTTTTTACGGATAAAAATCCCCTGCATCTGCTTTTGCATAAGCAGGCAGGGGAAGTGCATACATCAAAATTGGTTATGAAAGATTTAGTTATCCTGAGCGTCTTCTTCATTAACCTGGAAGACGTGACGCTTCTTGGCCATTTCATCGCTGGCAAGATATTCATCATAAGTTGTGATTTTATCAACCAGTTTGCCGTTAGGAAGAATTTCCATAATACGGTTTGCGGTTGTCTGTACAAACTGATGATCATGAGATGTGAAAAGGATTACACCCGGAAATTTGATCAGTCCGTTGTTAAGTGCAGTAATGGATTCCATATCCAGATGGTTGGTAGGCTCATCCAGGATCAGAATATTGGCTCCGGAGATCATCATCTTGGAAAGAAGGCAGCGAACTTTTTCACCACCGGAAAGAACACGGACACGTTTTACACCGTCTTCACCCGGGAAAAGCATACGACCAAGGAATCCACGGACATAAGTTGCGTCCTTAATCTCGGAATACTGTGTCAGCCAGTCTGTAATCGTGAGGTCATTATCAAATTCCTGAGTGTTGTCCTTCGGAAAATATGCCTGGGAAGTAGTGACACCCCATTTATAATTACCTTCATCCGGCTCCATCTCACCTGTGAGGATCTTAAAGAAAGTTGTGATCGCCTGCTCGTTGGCACCTACGAAAGCAACTTTATCCTCGCGACCCAGTGTGAAGGAAATGTTATCCAGAACTTTGACACCATCAATTGTCTTGGAAAGATTTTCAACCATAAGAACTTCATTTCCGATCTCACGGTTTGGACGGAAGTCGATATATGGATATTTACGGCTGGAAGGACGCATGTCATCCAGCTGGATTTTTTCCAGAGCACGTTTTCTGGAAGTTGCCTGCTTGGATTTGGAAGCATTGGCGCTGAAACGGGAGATGAATTCCTGAAGTTCTTTGATCTTTTCCTCTTTTTTCTTATTGGCTTCTTTCATCTGTTTGATCAGAAGCTGGCTGGACTCAAACCAGAAATCATAGTTTCCGGCATAGAGCTGAATCTTTCCATAGTCAATATCAGCAGTATGTGTGCAGACTTTATTCAGAAAATAACGGTCATGGGATACTACGATGACGGTATTGTCAAAGTTGATCAGGAATTCTTCCAGCCATTCAATAGCAGGAAGATCCAGATGGTTGGTAGGCTCATCCAGAAGAAGGATATCCGGATTTCCGAAAAGAGCCTGTGCAAGCAGGACCTTGACTTTCATACTACCGGTAAGATCTGCCATCTGTGTGTAGTGGAACTCTGTGTCGACACCGAGACCGTTGAGAAGAGTGGCGGCGTCGGATTCTGCTTCCCATCCGTTCATCTCTGCAAATTCACCCTCAAGTTCGCTGGCACGGATACCATCTTCGTCTGTGAAATCCTCTTTTGCGTAGATGGCTTCTTTTTCTTTCATGATCTGATAAAGCCTTTCGTTACCCATGATAACGGTATCCAGAACAGGGTAGGCATCATATTTGAAATGATCCTGCTGCAGGAAAGAAAGTCTCTGTCCAGGTGTGATTACGATATCACCTTTCGTTGGTTCGAGCTGGCCTGAGAGGATCTTGAGGAATGTAGATTTTCCTGCGCCGTTGGCGCCGATCAATCCATAGCAGTTGCCTTCTGTAAATTTGATGTTAACGTCTTCAAAAAGTGCTTTTTTTCCAACACGCAGTGTGATGTTGTTTGCTGAAATCATATCATACCTCTTTTTTCATTAATAAAAATCGTTTCAATTACATAGTATAACATTACAATCGTTTCCTATTGTACCGTAAACTGAAAAATTTGCAAGCTGTATTTTTCTTTTTTACATAAATAGAGGGAAAACAGCGGGTTTACAATGGATTACAGGAAAATAATAACCTTTTATTATTGAAAAAAATGCGTTATACTGACGTATATGATAAACAGAGCAGCCCGAAATCAAGGATGTATCCTGACACGAATGAAACACCCGGGAACGTGTCGGTACAGACAGGGGCGGAAATTATCATAAATCAGCAGCTTAGTTGAACAGAAGAGAGGTTAGAGATGTTTATCACCAGAGAAAGCGATTATGCGATGCGGGTTGTCCGCGCATTGATGGGGGAGACGCGTTTAAGCGTCAGTGAGATCTGCGAGAGGGAGGCGATTACAGCACCTTTTGCCTACAAAATACTGAAGAAACTTCAGAATGCGGGAATTGTGGAAGGATATCGCGGAGTTCATGGCGGATATGCCCTGAAGAGAGATCCTGCGGATCTGACATTATATGATATATATAGTGCGATTGATTCCGACATGTCGATCATTGAGTGCCTGAATGGAAAATGTGAATGTTCAAGAAACGGCCAGGACGGTGTGCCATGTTATGCTCATGACGAACTGAAAGAGATTCAGGGACAGCTGTGGGCGATGCTCCGGCGGAAATCCATGAAAGATCTTTTTGAGAAAGAGGAGCAGTAAACTGCTGTGACAGGCGGAAATAAGCGTATGATAAGATAATAAGAAGAGCGGGGAGGGAGCAATGAAAAAGTTTCTGACCGGCTCTTTTTTCTTGTCAAAAAGATAACAACGTTTGTACATGATAATATACAAAAAACAGCGAAAGAAAATGGACATAACTGGGAATCTATGCTATAATAACCAATGGAATTTTAGGCCCTTGACAGCCTAAAAATATATTTTCAACAAACCTTTAAGGAGGAATAAACAAATGGCAAGAAAGATGAAAACCATGGATGGTAACCATGCAGCCGCTCATGCATCATATGCTTTTTCTGATGTAGCTGCTATTTACCCGATTACCCCTTCATCTGTAATGGCTGAGGCAACAGACGAGTGGGCAACTCAGGGAAGAAAGAACATCTTTGGACAGGAAGTACAGGTTACAGAGATGCAGTCTGAGGCTGGTGCAGCAGGTGCTGTTCACGGTTCTCTGGCAGCAGGTGCCCTGACTACAACCTACACAGCTTCCCAGGGTCTTCTGCTTATGATCCCGAACCTTTACAAGATTGCTGGTGAGCAGCTTCCGGGAGTTATCAACGTATCTGCCCGTGCACTTGCTTCCCACGCACTTTGTATTTTCGGTGACCATTCCGACGTTATGGCCTGTCGTCAGACTGGATGTGCAATGCTTTGTGAGTCTTCTGTACAGGAGGTTATGGACCTTACACCGGTTGCTCATCTTGCAGCAATCAAAGGAAAAGTTCCGTTCATCAACTTCTTCGACGGATTCCGTACATCTCATGAGATCCAGAAGATCGAGACATGGGACTATGAAGATCTGAAAGATATGGCAGATATGGATGCTATCGCAGAGTTCCGTAACCGCGCTCTGAACCCGAACCATCCATGTCAGAGAGGTTCTGCACAGAACCCGGATATCTTCTTCCAGGCAAGAGAGGCATGTAACCCATATTATGACGCTCTTCCGGCAGTTGTTCAGGAGTATATGGACAAAGTTAACGAGAAGATCGGAACAGACTACAAACTGTTCAACTACTACGGAGCTGCTGACGCTGAGCACATCATCGTAGCTATGGGTTCCGTAAACGATACCATCGAGGAGACAATCGATTACCTTATGGCAGCTGGTAAGAAAGTCGGTGTTGTTAAAGTTCGTCTTTACAGACCATTCTGTGCACAGGCTCTTATCGATGCAATCCCGGATACAGTTAAGCAGATCTCTGTTCTTGACAGAACAAAAGAGCCAGGAGCTCTTGGCGAGCCTCTGTATCTTGATGTTGTTGCAGCTCTTCGCGACAGCAAGTTCAGCGATGTTAAGATCTTTACAGGACGTTACGGACTTGGTTCCAAAGATACAACACCTGCACAGATCGTAGCAGTATATGAGAACACTGAGAAAGAGAAATTCACAATCGGTATCGTTGATGATGTTACAAACCTTTCTCTTGAGACAGGTGCACCACTTGTTACAACACCAGAGGGAACAACAAACTGCAAGTTCTGGGGACTTGGAGCTGATGGTACTGTAGGTGCTAACAAGAACTCTATCAAGATCATCGGTGATAACACAGACATGTACGCTCAGGCTTACTTCGATTATGACTCCAAGAAGTCCGGCGGTGTTACAATGTCTCACCTTCGTTTCGGTAAGAAACCGATCAAATCCACATACCTGATCCACAAAGCAAACTTCGTTGCATGTCATAATCCGTCCTATGTTAACAAATATAACATGGTACAGGAGCTTGTTGACGGAGGTACATTCCTTCTGAACTGTGCTTGGGATATGGAAGGACTTGAGAAACATCTTCCAGGACAGGTTAAAGCTTTCATCGCTAACCACAATATCAAATTCTACACCATCGACGGTGTTAAGATCGGTATTGAGACTGGCATGGGACCAACACGTATCAACACAATCCTTCAGTCCGCATTCTTCAAACTTACAGGAATCATTCCTGAGGAGCAGGCTATCGAGCTTATGAAAGCCGCTGCTAAGGCTACTTACGGACGTAAGGGTGATGACGTTGTTAAGAAGAACTGGGCAGCTATCGATGCCGGTGCTAAACAGGTCGTAGAGGTTCAGGTTCCGGAGAGCTGGAAGAACGCTGAGGACGAGGGACTCTTCATGTCTCACGCATCCCACGGTGCTCAGGAAGCTCAGGACTTCGTAAACAACATCCAGTGCAAGATCAATGCTCAGGAAGGTAACAGCCTCCCGGTATCTGCATTCAAGGATTATGTAGATGGTACAACACCATCCGGAACAGCTGCATATGAGAAACGTGGTATCGCAGTTAACGTTCCTGTATGGGTTCCGGACAACTGTATCCAGTGTAACCGTTGTGCATATGTCTGCCCGCATGCTGCAATCCGTCCGGTTGCCATGACAGCAGATGAGACAGCTAACGCTCCAGAGGGAATCAAGACACTTCCGCTTACAGGAATGAAAGACTATACATTCACAATGACTGTATCCGCTCTTGACTGTACAGGATGTGGTTCCTGTGCAAATGTCTGCCCAGGAAAGAAAGGCAACAAAGCTCTTGAGATGGCTCCACTTGAAGCTAACGCAGGAGAGCAGAAATACTTCGATTACGGTGTAACACTTCCTCAGAAGGAAGACGTTATCGCTAAATATAAAGAGACAACTGTAAAAGGCAGCCAGTTCAAACAGCCACTCCTTGAGTTCTCCGGCGCTTGTGCAGGTTGTGGTGAGACACCATACGCTAAGCTGATCACACAGCTCTTTGGTGACAGAATGTACATTGCAAATGCTACAGGATGCTCCTCTATCTGGGGTAACTCTTCACCATCTACACCATACACAACAAACGCTAAGGGACAGGGTCCTGCATGGTCCAACTCTCTGTTCGAGGATAACGCAGAGTTTGGTTATGGTATGCTTCTTGCACAGCGTGCGATCCGTGGCGGTCTGAAAGAAAAGATTGAAGACCTTGTAGCTAACGGAACAAACGAGGACGTTAAAGCAGCTGGTCAGGAATGGCTGGATACTTACGCTGTAGGCGCAACAAATGGTGCAGCTACAGAGAAACTCGTTGCAGCTCTTGAGGCTTGTGGATGTGACAAGGCTAAAGAGATCCTTGCACAGAAAGACTTTCTCTCCAAGAAATCCCAGTGGATCTTCGGTGGTGACGGATGGGCTTACGATATCGGATTCGGCGGTGTTGACCACGTTCTCGCAAGCGGACGCGACATCAACGTTATGGTATTCGATACAGAGGTTTACTCCAACACAGGCGGACAGTCTTCCAAGTCTACACCGACAGGTGCGATCGCTCAGTTCGCAGCAGGCGGAAAAGAGACTAAGAAGAAAGATATGGCATCTATCGCAATGAGCTATGGCTATGTATACGTAGCACAGATCTCCATGGGTGCTGACTTCAACCAGACTGTAAAAGCAATTGCAGAGGCAGAGGCATATCCGGGACCATCCCTGATCATTGCTTATGCTCCATGTATCAACCATGGTATCAAGAAAGGTATGAGCAAAGCTCAGACAGAGGAAGAGCTGGCAGTTAAGTGCGGATACTGGCACAACTTCAGATTCAACCCGGCTGCTGAGAACAAGTTCAGCCTTGATTCCAAGACACCGGATATGGAGAACTATATGGACTTCCTGAACGGTGAGGTTCGTTACAACTCTCTGCAGCGTCAGAATCCTGAGAAAGCTGCTAGACTGTTCGCTAAGAACGAGTCTGAGGCTCAGGCTAGATATGAGTATCTGCAGAAACTTATCACTCTTTACGGAGCAGATAAGAAAGAAGACTAATTACTGATCAATAGTTACTGTTTATACAGTGTGCTTGCTGATTAAGCATTAGGTGACAGGCCTGCGGTGTTTAGCGCACCGCAGGCCTTTTTCATATACAGGAGAGATATACAACATGAGAAGATTTTTTTCGAAGGAGAAATCCAGAAAAGAGAAAAAAGCAGATTTTTATATTCTGTATACGATAGTTTTTGCAGTGATCTCACTGTTTATTTATGGCTGTTTTTATTTCAACGGAAAATCACTGATCTGGAGCCATGACGGTGTTCCGCAGCATATTAATGCACTTGCCTATTATGGGAAATATCTGCGGAATGTACTGAAAACACTGGTAATAGATCATAAAATTTTCTTCCCTATGTGGGATATGCATATTGGTTTCGGATCTGATATTCTGACAACACTTCATTATTATGTGATCGGTGATCCCCTGACATTACTTTCTGTATTTGTACCGGAAAAAAATACGGAGATTTTGTATGAGATTCTGATCTTTCTTCGAATCTATCTTGCGGGAATCACATTCAGTATTTATTGTTTTTACCGCAAGAATCCGAAACAGGCCACATTTATCGGAAGTCTTGTTTATATTTTTGCGGGATGGACGATCTATGCGTCTATGAAACATCCTTACTTTTCCAATCCTATGATCTACCTGCCGCTGGTTCTTATGGGAATTGAAAAAGTTTATAAAAAAGAGAAGCCGCACCTTTTTATCTGTGCGACGGCTGTAGCGGCAATGTCAAGTTTTTATTTCTTTTATATGATCAGTATCTTCATGGTGCTGTATGCGGCATTTCGGTATTTCGGTTTATTCCGGAAACGTTCCGTGAAAGATGTATTTCAGTGGTTCCTGAAATTTACAGGTTTCTATCTGGTGGCACTGATGATCGCTGCGACGATTTTTTTGCCTGTGGTGATGACTTTGTTTGGAACAGAACGTTTTCAGGCACAGAATTATGTCCCGTTATTTTATGACCGCATTTACTACGAAAAATATCTCGGCTGTCTGATTGGTGAGAATATGATCCAGTGGGGAGTTGCTGGATATTCCGCAGTTGCCATGGCAGGCGTGTTTGTGATTTTTTCCAAAAGAAAAAAATATACAGGACTGAAACTGGGATTTGTACTTTTAAATCTGTTCCTGCTGATTCCTTTTGCAGGACATGTGCTCAATGGATTTTCCTATGTATCCAACCGCTGGATCTGGGCATATGGAATGCTGATCGCCTATATTCTGGTGCAGGCATATCCGGAACTGTTTGCCTTACAGATACAGGAAAAAAGACGGATTTTTATTATGCTGCTGGGATATTGTGTGCTTGCACTTTTTTCGGAAACAGCCCGTACAGAGCGGAATATCATGGCTGTAATGTTGCTGGTTCTGGCTGTGTTTACAGTAGTTTCCTATGGAAATATTTTTGTGCAGGGAAAATATCTCTGTGGAATGATCGTTACTGTACTGATAGCAAGTATTCTTTTGAATGTGTCATATCAGTATTCTTATGAAAAAGATTATCTGTCAGAGTTTGAAGAAAAGGGCGGAGCACTGGAGGCACTGCAGTCCGGGCCGGATAAAGCGATCCAGAAGCTGGAAGATTCTTCAGTCAGCCGTTATGATCAGTACAAAACGGGCTCTTACGTAAATACTGCCATGTATATGGGAACTAACAGTACTTCTTATTATTTCAGTGTGGCCAATGGAAATATCAGTCGTTTCTTCGATGAAATGTACCTGAATACACCATGGGATTATCATTACAATAATCTGGACGGAAGGACCATTTTGGACCGTTTAGCTGCTGTGAAATATTTTGCCATCAAAAAGAACGGATATGGCTACGTTCCTTATGGATATGATCAGGAAGCTGTTACTACAAAGAAGTACAGGATCTACGAAGATGAGGATGCGCTTCCTCTGGGCTATACGTATGATACCTGGATCCCAAGGGAAAAATATGAAAAACTTTCTGTAACAGAAAAACAGCAGGCTCTTCTTCAGGGAGCTGTCATTGAAAGCAGCAGCCTTCCGGAAACAGACCTTACCTTTGATGACAAGAAAGCAGATTTTACACTGGAAGCAGGAAAAGGCTGTAAGATCAAAGATGGAAAGATCATTGTAACAAAGAAAAATGCCAAGGTTTCTATAGGATATCAGGGAGAACCGGATGCAGAAGTCTATCTTGTGGCGAAAAATCTGGATTTCAACGCATATTCACCGCGTGCCCGGATCAGTGACAGAAAGTGGGATTCTCTTACAGAATATGAGAAGAATACGGTACTTCACGAAGATGACAACTGGCGCTACTGGAAAGAAAGTAAAGAATCCGCAGTAGAGGTTTCTCTGGGAGCGGTGGACAAAACCATCCGGATTTTTACAGACAAATATAACGGATACAGTGGCCGCCATAATTTTCTTCTGAATATGGGGTATAAAAATTACAGCGCAGGAACTATAACGCTGACATTTTCTACTCCTGGGGAATATACATTTGATGATCTTTATCTGGTATGCCAGCCTATGGATTCTGTGGAAAAACAGACAGACCGGCTTGGAGAAGAAAGTCTTCATAATATAAAGACCGAAACTAATAAACTTACCGGAGATATTGAAGTATCTTCAGATAAGTTCCTCGTGTTTTCAATCCCATATAATGCAGGATTTACAGCATATGTGGACGGAAAGAAAGCAAAACTGGTTCAGGCGAACAGTATGTATATGGGGGTTGAGCTGAAAAAAGGAAAACACAGCATTGAGCTTACCTACTGTACACCATATGTGATACCGGGAATGTACCTGAGTGTATCAGGGCTGTTTCTGTTTTTGATGATCGGAATCTTTTACCGGAGGCCAAAGAAACAAAGAGAAAGGGGAAATCAGGAAAAATGAGCAGATTATCGGTGGTTTTGCCTGCGTATAATGAAGAACAGATGCTGGCAAAAACCTGCCGGACGCTGAAAAAAATCCTGGATTTAGCCGAAATCAATTACGAACTGGTTATTGTAGATGATGGTTCTACGGACCAGACATGGAAAATAATTGAGGAAACTGCAGAAAAAGATAGAAATGTGACTGGTGTACATTTTTCCAGAAATTTTGGAAAAGAAGCTGCAATTGTCGCAGGACTGGCTCAGGCGTCAGGAAACGCAGTGGCTGTTATGGACTGTGACCTGCAGCATCCGCCGGAAGTTCTTGTAAAAATGTATCGGTTATGGGAACAGGGCTATGAAGTTGTAGAAGGGATAAAAAAGAGCCGTGGAACAGAAACTGTGTTTCACAGAAAAAGTGCAGGATTTTTTTACAGGATCATGTCCAGGGCAACCGGATTTAATATGGAGAATGCTTCAGACTTTAAACTTCTGGATCGGAAAGCTGTGGAAAGCGTTCTTTCTATGCCAGAGCGGAGCATGTTTTTTCGGGCAACCTCATCCTGGGTTGGATTTAAAAGTACATCTGTGCTTTTTGAGGTGCAGGAGCGGGAAGCAGGAGAGTCTAAATGGTCTACCGGAAGCCTGATCCGTTATGCATTTCGCAATATCGTGGCTTTTACAACGCTTCCGCTGCAGTTTGTAACGATAGGAGCCGGTGGCTGTTTCATATGTTCTCTGCTCTTGCTGATCTATTCACTGGTGAGATATTTTACCGGACATGCAGTAGAGGGTTACACGACTTTGCTGATCGTGATGCTGTTTATCGGCAGTGCGGTGATGATGAGCCTTGGAATTATCGGATATTATATTGCAAGGATCTATGAAGAAGTGAAGCGCCGGCCAAGATATATTGTATCCAGAATCATACAAGGAGGTCATGAAAATGAAAAAACGGATTCTTAAATTATATGAAAATGATGTGATCCGTTATATTTTCTGGGGTGGTTGTACAACGCTGGTAAATCTGGTAAGCTTTTATATTATGAGAGAGCTTGGCATTATTCTGATGGCGGCGAATGTAGTATCGATCATCCTGGCGATCCTGTTTGCATATGTTGTGAATTCCAGATTTGTATTTCATGATCAGTGTGCAACTCTTGCGGATCATATCCGGCCTTTCCTGAAGTTTGTAAGTGCGCGTCTTGTGACAATGGTGATTGAAGTTGGAGGTGTTTGGCTGCTGGCAGTTGTGCTGGGATTTCACGATATGGTTGCAAAATTCTGCACCCAGTTTATTGTGCTGGTGCTGAATTATATATTTAGTAAATTTATAATCTTTACCACAGGTAAAAAAACGGGAGGTAGCAAATGATGACTTTAAAAGAAGCAGTAAAAAAAGTCCGTCCGCTGGATGAAAAGGCCATGGAAGGGGCAAAACAGCGTTGGGACAGTATTGCAAAACCTCTGCATTCCCTGGGCGAACTTGAAAATATGCTGACACAGATTGCCGGGATCACAGGAACACCGGATGTCCGTGTGGAAAAAAAAGCAGTAGTTGCCATGTGTGCAGATAATGGTGTTGTAGAGGAAGGCGTGACTCAGACAGGACAGGAAGTTACCGCAATTGTAGCCGAAAATTTCCTGGCGGGAACCACAACCTGCTGTGTGATGTGCCGGCAGTGTGGTGCGGAACTTTTCCCTGTGGATGTTGGAATGGTAACGGATACAAAAGTCCGTACAGATCTTAAGGTTGCCTACGGAACCAGGAACATGACGAAAGAACCTGCCATGACGAGAGAACAGGCGATCCAGGGCATTGAAGCGGGAATTGCCATGGCCGAGGAACTGAAGGGAAAAGGATACCAGGTTCTTGCCACCGGTGAAATGGGAATTGGAAATACGACCACCAGCAGTGCTGTGGCATCTGTACTTCTCGGGAAACCGGTAGAAGATATGACAGGAAGAGGAGCCGGACTTTCCGGTGAGGGGCTTGTGCGAAAGATCAACGCGATCAAAAAGGCCATTGCCCTGAACAATCCGGACCGCGCAGATGTGATCGATGTGCTGGCAAAGGTTGGTGGACTGGATATCGCAGGAATGACCGGTGTGTTTATCGGTGGAGCGGCATTAGGTATGCCGGTTGTGATGGATGGATTTATTTCCTGTGTATCTGCCCTGATCGCAGTAAAAATCTGCCCTCAGGTCAGTGATTATATCATTGCTTCTCATGTATCCAAAGAACCGGCAGCACACCTGATCCTGAAAGAACTGGATAAAGAAGCGATCATCCATGCGGGAATGTGCCTTGGAGAAGGTACCGGAGCGGTTGCCTTATTTCCACTGATGGATCTTTCCTGTGCAGTATATAATTCCATGAGTACTTTTGGAGATATCAATGTAGAACAGTATGAGGAGCTGAAATAAGATGCTGGTTGTTGTAACAGGAGGCAGCGGAAGCGGAAAGTCTGCTTTTGCGGAGGACAGAGTCCTTTCTTTTGGAGAGTCGAGAAGGATCTATATTGCCACCATGCAGGCTTTTGATGAAGAAAGTCACCGCCGCATTCGAAGACATCGCCGGATGCGGTCAGGAAAAGGATTTGAGACAATTGAGAGATACACAGAGCTGGATGAGTTGATACTTCCAAAGAATTGTGTAGTGCTTCTTGAATGTATGTCCAATCTGGTGGCAAATGAAATGTTCCGGGAAGATGGATTTCATCCGGAGGTTTCCGAAAAGATCACAGAAGGAGTAAGAAATCTTCTTTCACAGGCAGAACACGTGGTGATCGTTACCAACGAAATTTTTTCCGATGGAATTCTCTATGAAGGAGAATCCGAAAAGTATAAGGAACAGCTGGGACAGATCAACTGCAATCTGGCTGAAATGGCGGATGCTGTTGTAGAAGTGGTCTACGGAATCCCGGTCTGGCATAAAGGCGGTGAGAAAGCATGAAAAGTGTATGGAACAGTTTTAAAGCGGCATTTGCCATGTTTTCCAAGATTCCCACACCTATGGTAGACTGGAATAAAGAAAACATGAAGTATATGATGTGTTTCTTTCCTTTTGTGGGAACAGCCATTGGTATTCTGATCTGGCTTGTGGGATGTGTGCTGGGAAGTCATGCACAGATGGAACCGTTTTTTCTTGCAGTGATCCTTACGGTGATCCCGGTCTTTGTTACAGGTGGGATCCATGTGGACGGACTTCTGGACACTTCGGATGCGTTAAGTTCCTGGCAGGAGCGTACAAGAAGGCTGGAGATTCTGAAAGATTCGCATGCAGGAGCATTTGCCATTATCACAGCCTGCGTTTATTTTATCCTGTGGCTGGGTGCCTGGAGTCAGCTACTTGGTGATCACGATGGAATCTGTATCATGAGTATTGGATTTATGATGTCCAGATGCCTTTCCGGAATTGGCGTGATCATATTTCCAAAAGCAAGGACTGATGGAACCGTAGCAGAGTTTTCCAGGAATGCATCGGAGATTGTGGCACGAAATGTTCTGATCGTAATGCTTGCAGCACTGGCAGTACTGATGATATGGATCAATCCGGTAAAAGGTGCGCTTGCGGCAGTAACGGCACTGCTGGTATTCTGGTGGTATCATCACATGGCTATGAAATATTTTGGAGGAACGACTGGAGATCTTTCAGGTTTTTTCCTTTGTATCTGTGAGGTTGTGATGGCTCTGGTACTTGGGATAAGTGGCATTGTTATTCTGTGAAATGAAGATGGAATGAGGTAAAAAGATATGGAAATGATAATCGGCGGTGCTTATCAGGGAAAAAGCAGTTATGCAGAAAAACAGTTTCCCGATGTAAAATGGAAATGTGGTGCAGAGCTTACAGAAGAGGAACTTCTGGAAGCAGAAGGGGTTCTTGGGTTTCATCAGTACATAAGAAAGTGCCTGAAATCAGGTGAGGATCTGTCCGGTCTTGCAGAAAAACTTGCGGAGAAAAATCCGGGTGTAATCCTGGTCAGTGAGGAAGTCGGATACGGGATCGTTCCGGCCGATGCTTTTGAACGGCAGTATCGGGAGGCTGTAGGCCGTGTTTGTACGGAACTTGCGGGAAAGAGCAGCAGGGTTACAAGAGTTGTATGTGGGATCGGGATGGTGCTGAAAAATGCTTAAATTATATCTGATACGTCATGGTCAAACTCCGGGAAACAAGCTTTCGCGTTATATCGGTACAACGGATGAGCCGTTGAGCGATGAAGGCCGGGAATTTCTGAAAAAACTTTCCTATCCCATGCCGGAGGAGTTGTTTGTAAGTCCACTTCTCCGCTGTGTGGAAACGGCAGAAATTTTTTTTCCGGGAAAGCAGCTCCACATTATAGAAGAACTTTCGGAATGTGATTTTGGAGAGTTTGAGAATAAAAATTACAAAGAGCTTGCCGGAAATGAAAATTATCAGAAATGGATCGACAGCAATGGAACAATGCCATTTCCGGGCGGAGAGAGCAGAGAAGGCTTTAAATATCGCAGCCTGACAGGATTTCAGAAAGCCGTGACACAGTGTATCCGTAAAAATGTGGATACAGCGGCGCTGGTGATCCATGGTGGAACCATTATGAATATTATGGAAGAATATGCGGACAGACACAGACCGTTTTATGAATGGCATGTAAAAAACGGCGGCGGTTATCTGGTTGAACTGGACCAGGATCTCTGGCAAAAAGGACGCAGGGAGTTTACAGTCTGTGAAGCATATATGGAGGGTTAAAAAATGAATGGACAGATGATCAGCTGGACACGCAGTGATCTGAAATGGCGTGCAAAACAGGCTTTTCGTAAAAATTACTGGTCAGCAGTTCTGGTCAGTCTGGTGCTTGCCATTGTGCTGGCATCCGGTGGAAAAGGCGCAGTTCAAAGTGGCGCCAGCAATGTAATGAATTCGGATTATAGTTATCAGGTTAATACCTATAATTCCAATGGTTTCAGTTCCTATGCAGGTCATATGTTTGGCGGATCGTATTCTCCGTGGGCACTGATCTTTGCGCTGGTAGGAGCCGGGGTAGTGGTTGCCGCGGCACTGATCGGGACATTACTTAAGATTTTTGTGTGCAATGTATTTGAAGTAGGAGGTCGCAGTTTTTATATTGAAAATCTGTACGCAGTTCCAGGTGTCGGCAAACTGCTCAGCGCATTTCGTTCCGGATATTATGGAAATGTGGTAAAAACCATGTTTTTCCGGGATCTGTTTACATTTCTCTGGTCTTTACTGTTTATTATCCCGGGAATCATAAAGTCTTATGAATATAAGATGGTTCCGTATCTTCTTGCGGAATATCCGGATATGGACAGAAAAGAAGTTTTTGCAAGAAGCCGTGATATGATGTATGGACAGAAGTGGAATACGTTTGTTCTGGATCTTTCCTTTATTCCATGGAATATCCTTTCCACGATCACCTTTGGACTGGTAGGTCTGTTCTATGTATCTCCATATCAGGATGCGACCTATGCGGAACTTTACGATGCTCTGGCAGCAGGGATGCCGGGAAATAACGGACAGCGGGTGTATGGAAATGGAAACTACTATTATAACTGACAGAATGATCCTTGTACGTGGCGGCGGCGATCTTGCTACCGGCGTGATCCATAAACTTCATCAGAGCGGCTATCACATTCTGATCCTGGAATGCGACCGGCCAAGCGCCATCCGCCGTCATGTAGCTTTCTGTGAAGCCGTTTATGACGGAACTTCGGAAGTGGAAGGCGTTGTGTGCAGAAGGATCCCGGAAATGGAAATTCCGGCACAGTGCAAAAGCTGCTGGGAAAAAGGAGAAATTCCCCTTCTGACAGATACGGAGGGAAAACATATCCGGGAACTTTCGCCGGCAGCAGTGATCGATGCGATCCTCGCCAAAAAAAATCTCGGGACAAACAGAGATATGGCACCAGTGACAGTAGGTCTTGGACCTGGGTTTACCGCAGGAGAAGATGTGGATTATGTGATCGAAACCATGCGGGGCCACAATCTGGGAAGGATCATAAAAGAAGGCAGTGCGCTTCCAAATACAGGTGTGCCTGGTCTGATCGCGGGAATCGGAAAAGAAAGAGTGATCCATTCACCGGCAGCCGGTGAAATGAAGAATATCAGCAGGATCGCAGATATCGTAGAAAAAGACCAGATCATTGCCATGGTTGGGAACGTTCCTGTGAAAGCAACGATATCCGGCGTGATCCGGGGGCTGATCCGTGACGGATATCCTGTTTTTAAAGGGATGAAAATTGCAGATATCGATCCGAGAGCGGAACAGAAAAAAAACTGTTTTACTATTTCGGATAAAGCAAGATGCATTGCCGGAGGGGTACTGGAAGTATTGCTTTCCTGCGGGATACTTCCTGATGTTAAAACAGAAGAAAACTAAAAATATGTGGAGTATGTCATGAACAGAAAAGAGAAAGGGACCCTGACAGCTGCTTTTACAGGAGGTGGAGGAAAAACCAGCCTGATTTTTTATCTGGTAGAAAAATTTTCCAGACAGGGAAAACGTGTGATCGTGACAACGACCACCCACATGGCATGGGAAGAGGACCGTCCTTTTGCAGATGCAGAGGATACAGAGGAACTTTGCAGGCTTATAGAACAATATGGATATGTGATCGCGGCGAAACATAAAGCCGGACAGCCGAAAATTTCCGGTCCTGAACCGGAAACCCTGAAAAGGTTGTCCGGTTTTTGTGATCTTCTTCTTGTAGAAGCAGATGGTGCGAGGAGATTACCTTTGAAAGTTCCTGCTGTGCACGAACCGGTAATTCCGGAATTTGCAGATATTGTAGTGGGTGTGACAGGGCTGGATTGCATTGGAAAAAAGATCTGTGATATTGCACATCGTCCGGAGGATGTAGCGGAATTTCTACGGAAAAAGACAGATGAGCCAGTGATGTGGGAAGATGTTGTAAAGATTGCGTCATCGGAAAATGGATTGCGTAAAAATGTGGGTGAAAAAAGTTTTCTGGTATATTTTAATAAGGCAGATGTACTGGAATCTCCAGGTATGGTTGAAAATATCATTAAGAAGTGTCGGGAAGCAGGCATAGAAGCAGTGTGTGGAAGCCTGAAAAAGATAATGGAACGGCAGGAAATATGCCGGAAGTTTCATGGAATAAGGAGGAAATGAGAGATGAAGCTGGGACTGATCATGCTGGCAGCGGGAAACAGCAGACGGTTTGGGAGTAATAAGCTTTTGTATACCATTGAAGGAGAACCGATGTACCGGCATATTCTTTCGGAACTTATGAGGGTGAGAAAAGCGCTGAAAGAGCAGAAGCATACCTGTGAAATTACGGTGGTAACTCAGTATGAGGAGATAGCGGCAGAAGCGGAAAAATGTGGAGCGCAGGTGCTTTATAATTTACATCCGGATGAGGGGATTTCTTCTTCTCTGAAAATCGGACTCAGTAGAAATCGAGAGATGGATGCCTGCCTTTTTACAGTCTCTGATCAGCCATGGCTTCGGGGAGAGACGATCCTTGCGCTTTTGGAGGTGTTTTTGAAAGAGGGGAAAGGGATTGCTTGTGTGGAGTATGATGAGAAACTTGGAAATCCCTGTGTTTTTTCGGAGAGGTATTATGGAGAGTTGATGGGACTTGAGGGGGATGTTGGAGGGAAGAGAGTGGTTGTGCGGAATCGGAAGGATGTGGCTGTAATGAGGGTGGTGGATGGGAGGGAAGTAATGGATGTGGATGTGGCGGACGGACGCCGGTGAGGTACCGTCTGGCGTGCGGCACCTGGAATTTAGTAGTGGCAGCGAGAGGCTTTTGGCTATAACTTACGCTTTTTATATGTACAAGTACATAAATAGCCGGCTAGATGTATTATCGGAAAAAAGAAAGCCAGCAGGGAACCGCCCTGGCGTATCGGGATGTTCTGCAGGAGTCCTGCTGATTCTTAGGTGGTGTGGTTTCTGCGTTATTCCCAAAAGTTCTGCTGTCTGAGCGGCTTGACGCGAGTTCAGAACTTTTGGGAATGGTTTTAGCAGAAGCCGCAGCGCCTTAGAATTCAGCGGACGACGAAGCCTTTCCCGATACGCCAGGGCGGTTCCCTGCGTACGTTTATATTATACTATTATACTTACATAAAATGATTCCTAACCGCTTCCTCCTCAGCCAGCCGCACTGTCTCCTCAGAAGGATTGGAAATCACAGCAGAAGCCACGATCTCACAGGGAGGATTCCCCTTCACACTGTTTACAGCAGCAGTCACAGCAGAAACATCACCAGTCAAAAAAACAGTCGCGTGGCCGCCACATTTCGTCTGCCATGTAAGAAAAGAAACATCAGAAGTCTTCAGCATCTGATCGATCACAAGAATCGCATTGCTACTGCCGACAACCTCAACCAAACCAAAAGCACCATAATTCATAAATCAGTCTCCCCCTTTACTTGTTGATCGTCATTTTCAGCGCAATCTCTGTATCCTCAGAAGGAGAAGCGATCACAGTATGAGAAACGACCTTGCCAAGAGGTCTGGCTGCTTCCAGAGCGACCTCCATAGCTGCATTCACATCAGAGACAGAACCACGCATCTTTACACAGGCACCGCTTTTCAGACGGTTACGTTCAACACTCTGAATTTTAACATTAGCTGCCTTGGAAGCAGCATCAAGAGCAACAAAACAGGCAACCAGGTTATCCAGTTCAAAGACACCTACGGCCATGCCGCTGTAAATGTTATCCATAAAATATACCTCCATCCGGGCTGATTCTCTGTTGTGTGGTTTTTTGACCGATTTCGCCTGGAATCATTACCGTTTTTATGGTTTTATTATATACGTTTTTTGTGGAAATGGCAAGAAATATATAGTATAGTTATGTTTAAAAAAAGAGATTCCGGAATTTAACCAAATCAAGTAAGTCCCCTGCGGGGTTGCGAAAAGCAATAAGCAGTGGGTGGGGACTTGCTTGTATCAGG
>PPYE01597298.1_pt1 | contig 62411 bp, 49 predicted proteins | sample 1559881 | NCBI WGS metagenome assembly PPYE01 (sample SAMN08240022, study PRJNA423297) | Human gut metagenome, whole genome shotgun sequencing project. | reverse complement strand
AAAAAAGCCAACTAATTCGCAATACTTTGTGTATGAATTAGTTGGCTGATTTTGTAATATTTAATGAATGTCCCTATTTCAATATTCCATTCTCAGTCCAGACTTCATCCATTCTCCGGTCGAAAGGTTCGACAGGCAGCTTTTCGTTTACTTGAAAGTTATAACATATACCTATATTATAGGAATGAAGAAGAGGCAGTAATTTGTCATAATATCCTTTTCCTCTTCCCAACCGGTTGCCTCGGGCATCAAAAGAAACACCCGGTATAATGGCGAGGTCTATCTTCTCATACGCTGTAAATGCTTCTCCCGTCGGTTCCTCTATGTGATAAGCCTCACCGGTTTTCAGGTTTTGCCTGCCTGTATAAATACGAAGTTCCAACTCATCTCCTTTGACTACCGGCAGCAAAACTGTTTTCTGCCGGTGCCATTTTTCAACGAAGTCATGTGTCTGTACTTCATCATCCAATGAATAATAGAGCAAAACGGTACGGGCCGATGCAAACTTGGGATGCTGTTCCAGTTTCTCAAGCAAAGCAGCGGACTTCGTTATTAATTCGGTGATGCCGTGACGGCGCTTTTCTTGCGCTATCTGCTTGCGCAGTTGTTTTTTTAGTTCCTTCATCGCTTACTTTCGGTTCTATGGGTTGTTCGGGAGCTTTGGGAAATGATTCACCTTTATCCAATACTTCCAATGCTTTGAGGACAGTCTTGTCGCTCTTGTTCAAGTATTCTATATAAGCTTCCATGCCCAGCATATTATAAATGATGTTTCCGTATAAATTCGTTTCAAACAGTTTCTGTGATTTATACATCAATATGTTGCGACGTTTTAGCCCTTTGTTCTCAGCGAAACGGGCGAATTGTTCCAAAATATTCTGATGCTTCAAATATTGCAGCAGGCTTTCCTCTGTTTCATATTTTTGCATTTCGGCACGGTGGTTGTCCGTATACTGGAAAGCAAACTGGATGGTCAGTCCGCGATTAACAGCCATGCGATAATAGGAAGTCATACCGGTAGTATCCTGTGGTACAAAGATATCGGGCATAATACCTCCACCTCCATATACAGGACGGCCTAAAGAAGTTTCAAAGATTTGGCTTTGATCCTGCTTGATACTGTCTTGTGAGAAAAATTCTCCGTGTTCGTAACGGGTCAGGATATCCATTTCATAATTTGCGTCATTACCTTTTACATACGGTTTCTGTATGCAGCGTCCTGACGGAGTATAGTAACGGGCAATTGTCAGACGGATGGCTGAACCATCGCTGAAGTCGATAGGTTGTTGTACCAGCCCTTTTCCGAAAGAGCGGCGCCCGATGATTGTCCCCCGGTCATTGTCTTGGATAGCTCCGGCAAAAATTTCGCTGGCAGAAGCCGAACCTTCGTCCATCAATACGACAATGGGCATTTTCTGGCTGCTTCCGGTTCCGTTGGATGTATAGTTCTCGCGTGGAGACTTGCGTCCCTGTGTATAAACAATGAGTCTGTTTTTGGGTAAGAATTCGTTTACCATCTGAATTGCTGCACCCATATATCCACCGGTATTACCGCGTAAGTCGATGACCACTCCTTCGCAGTTTGCCTGATTTAGCTTGGCTAATGAAATCAATAATTCGGGATAAGTCGTTTCACCGAATTTGTTTACTTTTATGTAACCGAATTTGTCATTCAGCATATAGGCGGCATCTACACTCTTTACCGGTATGTCACCACGAACAATGGTGAAATGTAAAGTTTCTTTTTCTCCCGGACGAAAAACGCCAAGTTTTACCTCACTGCCTTTGGGACCTTTCAGTCTTTTCATGGATTCATAGTTGGTGACAATTTTTCCTACAAAGGCACTGTCATCCACTTCTATGATGCGGTCTCCTGCCATCAGACCCACTTTTTCTGATGGTCCGCCTTGGATGACATTGTTTACATGGATGGTATCTTGCTGGATGGTAAACTGGATACCGATTCCGCTGAAACTTCCTTTTAAATCAGAATTTACAGCTTCCAGGTCTTTTGCCGGAATATAAGAAGAGTGGGGGTCCAGCTCACCTAGAATTTGCGGCATAGCATCTTCCACCAGTTCACCCATGTTCACTGTATCTACATATTGGTCGTCAATGATACGCAACAATGCATTCAGTTTGTTGGATGAAGTATTAATGATACCTAATTTGTTTCCTGAAAAGTGGTTGGCGTAAAAAGTTCCAATCAATATTCCGGTTACGATGCTTACTGCAACGATTACCGGCATAAAACGGGATGTTCGATTTTTGCTCATATCTTTATTTGCTATTATTCATTGGAATTGATATAGATTACTTCAATATTTGCGCGTTTCAATAAATCAAGCCCGTCTTCCAAACGGTATTTTTCTGAGTAAACTACACGTTTGATTCCTGCTTGGATGATGAGTTTGGCACATTCTATGCAAGGAGATGCGGTGACGTACATGGTTGCTCCGTCGCTGCTGTTGTTGCTTCGTGCTATTTTGGTGATAGCATTCGCTTCAGCGTGTAGTACGTAAGGCTTGGTGACTCCGTTGTCATCTTCGCATACATTTTCGAATCCTGCAGGAGTTCCGTTATATCCGTCGGAGATGATCATCTTGTCTTTTACGATCAATGCTCCTACTTGACGGCGTTCACAGTATGAATTTTCCGCCCAAATACTAGCCATGCGGATGTATCGTTTGTCGAGTTTGAGTTGTTTCTCTTCTTTCGTTTCCATTATTTCAGTCTTGCTTATTATGTGCAAATTGAATATAAGTTTTTTTCCCTTCGGGAGCTAGCAATAAAACATTGCTGTCACCTTGATAAAATATTGCATTATTCAATGCTTCTATGAACTCGTTGTTATAGCTTGTTGAAGGCGGAGTCTTGGTAAAGTTTATGTTTACTGTCCGGTCTTTTCCGTCCGCTTGCCATGTGCCTTCAATGGTTCCATTTTGTATGCTTCCTGTAAAAGTACCATCCGCTTTGAAAGTGATGTTGAAACCATGAATGATATCCAAGGCTTTTCTTCCTTCGGTTGCGATAGTCTTATCCGGATTGTGTGCCATTGCATTGTATTTGGGCTCTCCGTTCCGTTTGTCCCAATTTGCTTTACCATAGAAATCCACTACATGCCATGTGCCGCTTGCAAAGATTTCCTCTACATCGTCTTCATTGTTGCAACTCCATAAGAAAGGGAGTAGCATTAGTATATAAAGAATAGACTTTAGTTTCATATTGTTTGGTTTTTTAGTTGATGATTCCATTTCTTTTCAGCAAGGCATGGATACTGGGTTCTTGTCCACGGAAGCGTTTGTAAAGGGTCATCGGATGTTCCGTTCCTCCTTTCGAGAGAATATTCTCCCGAAAAGAAGCAGCGACTTCCTGGTTGAAGATTCCTTTTTCCTTGAATAAGGAGAAGGCATCCGCATCCAGTACTTCCGCCCATTTATAACTGTAGTATCCGGCAGAATATCCCCCCGCCATAATATGTGAGAACTGTACGGACATGCAGGTGTCTTCTACTCCGGGCAGTACTTGCGCTTTTTTCCATGCTTCTTTTTCATAAGCGCGGACATCTCCGTCAAATGTTTCCCGGCGGGTGTACCATGCCATATCCAGCAAGCCGAAACTTACTTGACGCAGGCAGGCATAGGCCACATTGAAATTGGATGCATCTACAATTTTTTGGATCAGTTCGGCAGGAATGGGTTCTCCCGTTTGATAATGTCTGGCGAATGTATTGAGAAATTCTTTTTCTGTGGCGAAATTTTCCATAATTTGTGATGGAAGCTCCACAAAATCCCAATATACGCTGGTACCACTCATGGTTGAATAGGTGGTATTGGCAAACATTCCGTGCAAGGCGTGTCCGAATTCGTGTAGAAAAGTGTTTACTTCTGAGAAAGTCAGCAATGCCGGTTTCCCAGCCGATGGCTTGGTGAAGTTCATGGTAACGGATACGTGGGGACGGCTGTTGACTCCGTTTTCTATCCACTGCTCCTTATAGCTGGTCATCCATGCGCCCGAACGTTTTCCGGCACGGGGGTGGAAATCTGTATAAAGTACAGCCAGGAAACTTCCGTCTTTGTCGAATACTTCATAAGCTTTTACATCGGGATGATAGACCGGAATTTCTTTATTTTCTTTAAATGTGATGCCATACAGACGGGTAGCCAGACCGAATACACCTTTCTCTACTTGGCTCAGCTCAAAATAAGGACGCAGCTCTTCTTCATTCAGATTGAATTTCTTATTTTTCAGCTTTTCTGAATAATAGGCCCAATCCCATGGCATCAGCTGGAAATCATTGCCTTCCATTTCGCGTGCCAATGCTTCAACTTCTGCCACTTCCTTTAGGGCGGCAGGGGTATAGGCATCCAGTAATTGGTTGAGCAGTTTGTATACGGCATCACTCGTTTCGGCCATGCGCTTTTTCAGTTTATACTCGGCAAAAGTGGAGAAGCCTAGTAAATGAGCCAGTTCCATGCGAATGTTTACCAATTGCTTGATGATGTCCACATTGTTGTATTCGTTATTGTGTGTACATTGGGTATTATAAGCCATATAGACTTCTCTGCGCAGTGAACGGTCATCACAATATTTCATGAAAGGAACAAAACTGGGAGCATCCAATGTAATGATGCTGCCTTCTTTTCCCTTATCCTTTGCTGTTTGAGCATAACTTTCCAATGAACTTTCGGGTAATCCTTCCAATTGTTTTTCCGTCAAAGCCAATTCGTAGTTATTTGTTTCTTTCAACAGATTCTGAGAAAAACGTAAGGTCAATATGCTTAATTCGGTATTCAGTTGGCGGAACTTTTCTTTTGCCTCACCGGTCAGGTTGGCACCGCTTCTTACAAAACCATCGTATGTCTTTTGCAGCAGTTGGGCGTCTTCACCTTTCAGTTGTAACTGGTCTTTTTGTTCGTATACGGCTTTTATACGAGCAAAAAGTTTTTCATTCAGACTGATGTTGTTGCTGTGTTCGGACAGTACGGGCATCATTTTTTCTGCCAATTCCTGCATCTCGTCACTGGTCTCGGCACTCATCAAATTGCCGAAAACAGTAGTTACGCGGTCTAGCAACGCACCTGATTTTTCCAAAGCAACAATGGTATTTTGGAAAGTCGGTGTTTCGGGATTATTGACAATTGCATCAATTTCCTCATTTTGTTCTTTCATTCCTTCCAACAAGGCAGGTTCATAATGTTCTATCTTGATAAGATGGAACGGAGCCGTGTCATGAGGGGTGTTATAGGGTTTTAAAAATGGATTTTTATTTTCAGTCATAGCACTATTTTATTTGACTTACAAATTTGCTAAAAAAAAGCATCACTATCCTCATTCTATTTACTTATTTAACAAAGTATATTAAATAGTTAGGTTAAAAATAAAAAAGCACAAGCAGAAATGCCTATGCTTTTCATTTTTATGGTTTTTTACCTGATTATTTATTCTTTTCAGTCAGTTTTTCCAACGCCGGAATGGAGATTTCCTTTCTGCTGAGTTGTACCAATCCCTGTTCCTGTAAATCATTCAGCACTTTTGACACATTGATTCGTGTCTCATCAATCAAACTCGCCAAATCCTCCATTTTGATTTTAAGGATTTTTTTTCCTTCGGGCTTCATGGAGCGCAGCACTAAAAAATTCAGTATTTTTTCTTCTGTATTACCTATGTGGCTGTTCCATAATTTTTCGTATGCCACTTGTGCTCTATTACTCAGAATATTTAAATAGTTAAGGCGGAAGATTTCGTAGTTGTTCAGTTCATTCAATACAAATAACTTGTCTATGGTAACTATGTTAATATCTGTACGTGCTTTGTAAGTCGCTGTATAGTTGGTTTGCATGCCGAATAATGAATAGGGCTCTATAACGAAAGGACTTCCAAAAGTTTCAAATAAGGCGTATGAATGTCGGTTATCGGTTGTTTGGGAGATTATCTCCCCATTTAAGAGAAAGATTAATTGAGTGCAAGGTGCACCTTGTTCCACAATGATATCATCGGCGTTGTATTTACGAAAATGTAGCTTTACCTTGCCTATGATATTGGTGAAGTCATTTTTACATAATCCCTGGAAGAGAGGGAGTTGTAAAAGTGTATCATACATTGTAATTTCCATAAGTTCTGTTGTTCGTTAAGTTATAGTTTAACATACAAAGGTAACGATAAAACGAGATTTATTATTTATAGGTGGAAGAACTTTTATTTTTTTTATTGTTTCTTACCGTCTCCTAATGTTTAAAAGCAGAATACTTGCGGACTGTATAAAAAATAAATATATTTGCATTCAAAAAAAAGGAGGAGTTTATGTTTGGATCATTTGATTTTCAAGAATTTTTAAGTGCGTTTATTGTGCTTTTTGCTGTCATTGATATTATCGGATCTATTCCTATTATATTGAATCTTAAGCAGAAAGGGAGAAATGTCAATGCTAATAAAGCTACCGGCATTTCTTTTGCTTTATTGATAGGTTTCTTTTATGCAGGGGATATGATGCTGAAGTTATTTCAAGTTGATATTGCTTCGTTTGCCGTGGCGGGTGCTTTTGTTATTTTTCTCATGTCTTTGGAAATGATTCTGGATATCGAGATATTCAAGAATCAAGGTCCTATCAAGGAAGCGACTTTAGTCCCCTTGGTTTTTCCGTTATTGGCTGGTGCGGGAGCGTTTACTACGTTGCTTTCCCTACGTTCGGAGTATGCTCCTGTAAATATTGTTGTAGCCTTGATATTGAATATGGTTTGGGTTTATGTAGTGTTGAAGTTGACAGATCGCATCGAACGTTTCTTGGGGAAAGGTGGAATTTATGTTATTCGTAAGTTTTTTGGAATCATTTTGTTGGCAATATCAGCGCGTTTATTTACTGCTAATCTGACTTTATTGATAGAGCAGTTTCAGAAAGCTCAGTAATATGCTGTTTTTTTACAGATAATAATGTCGGAACTCACCATAGATATTTTATTGGAAACCAACTGCTTTGTGTTGAATGGATATTAATCTGTGGTGAGTTCCGGTATCATTCCATTTGAATGGTAGCTGTTTGATATTTTGATACGCTCCTTTGGTGTCTATTTCTCGTTGATGATGAATTTCTTCATTCCGTCTGTAAAATAAGTTTCATATTTATCTCCTTCGCCTGAGCAAATAAAATAAGCATCCAGTTCAGGATGTGCTTCACAAAATGCTTTGGCTGAGTCCAGTCCCATCACCATGAAAGCAGTGGCGTATGCATCGGCACTGGCGCAATCTTTTGCAATGACAGTGGAGGACAGGATACTATGTTGTACTGGATATCCGGTGCGTGGGTCTATGGTATGTGCATATTTCTTTCCACCTTTGTAATAGAAATTACGATAATTCCCTGATGTTGCCATGCCTACGTCACTAATGGCAAGTACAGTCTGTAACTCCTGGTTTACTGACAAGGAGTCATCTACAGGTTTGTTTATGCCGATACGCCAAGCGTTCATTTTGGAATTTTTGCCTCTTACCACTACTTCACCGCCTATATCTACCATATAGTTTTTTATCCCTTTACGTTCCAATAGCCTTGCTACTGCATCTACTCCGAATCCCTTGGCGATAGCGCTGCAATCCAGCATTATACGAGGGTCTTTTTTCGTTATCCGGTGGTTCTGTAAATCTATTTTTTGATATCCTATCATTTGGCGTAAGCTGTCCACTATCAGTGAATCCACTCCTGTAGATTTTTTGAATCCGAATCCCCATGCATTTACCAAAGGTGCGACGGTGATATCAAAGGCTCCATGGGTTTCATCGGATATTTTCTTTGAGAGATGGAATACATGTACGAAAAAACTGTCAACTTCCGTCTTTTCATTGTGGTTTACGCGGGTGATTACGGAATTCGGATTGAAAGGAGAGAGGGAGTTGTCCACTTTCTTCAGTTCAGTTTCTATTTCTTCTTTCAGATTATCTTCGGACTGGTAGGTGATTTTGTATACTGTACCGAATACAAAGCCTTCATCCGTACGGAAAGGGGCTTGCTTTTTTAGAATAATAATTGTTCCTATTATCAGAATTGCTAGAAACGGCAATTGCCATGCTAATTTTTTTTTATTCATACCTGTATTTTAGTTAAGAAAGAAATAAATGTTCTATTAAAATTTTAACGCCGATAATAATCAAAACCAAACCTCCCCATAATTCCATGCGCAGGTTGAAACGCTTGCCGCAAAATACACCTATCAGACTTCCTAATGTTGAGATAACAAAAGAGGTAAAGCCGATGATGACAATAGGAGAAAGAATAGAAGTGAAAGAGTTTATTCCTACAAAAGCAAATGATATACCGATGGCCAAAGCATCAATGCTGGTTGCTATAGCCAGCGTAACAACCACTTTTAATTTAGTGGGGTCGAAGCAGCGTTTGTCTTCATTGCTGAAGCTCTCTTTTATCATACGCCCTCCCAAAAAGGCCAATAACCCAAAAGCGATCCAATGGTCATAATCCTCTATCAGGTGACTGAATCGGCTGGCGGCAAACCAGCCGATAAGCGGCATGACAGCCTGGAAAAGGCCGAAGAAGAATGCCATAATAAAAAAAGTGCGCCAGCAAATGCGACGCATGATAATTCCGCTTGTTATGGAAACTGTGAAACAGTCCATAGCAAGACTGATGGCAAGGAGCCATATTTCTAAAGTTGTCATTGGTTAAAATGGTAATTTGTATATTAAACTGTATGTTACTCCTAAGTTAGTCGAGTTGTTTTTTCCAAAACCGGGAATATACCAAGGCTCGGTGTGTTCCGCCTTTTTTATGTTCATGCGTATACGGTAACGTAGTGACCATCCCATGTAGAAATTCTTGTACACATTTACCTTTATTCCTGCCAGCAGTTCTGCCCAGGTTACTGTGGTTTTAATTCCGTCATAACTGAAAGGTATTTCAGGAAATCCCCATGTAGGATCCTTCATTGTCGGAGCATCTACATCGTATGAAAAAGAGGTGAATCCGTAACGTATGCCTCCATATAGAAAACCAGGCAGATAGGGCTTCTTGAAAAAGAAGTTGTAGTTCATGCCTATGCGGAAATAAGGAGCTGAGGCTTTATAATGTATATTGGTACCATCATCAGTAGTGTCGGTGGTTCCATATCCAATTTCAGCTACGGGGACATAACGGTTTTTCAAATTGACCTCCACGCTGATTTCTGTACTTGTAATGTCACCTCCAAAAATTTTGCTTCCTAGGCCAAATATATCTACACCGATAGTAGTTCCCTGATAGAAGGGTACCTTTTCTTCCTCTATGGTTGTTTTTTTTTCTTGTGCCGCCAGTGTGGGGCTGTACAACAGCATACTACTCAGTAGCGTTAACAACGTAATATATGTTGAAATTCTTTTTTTCTTCATTATTGATGTCCGAATTTACAATCTCGATAGATTTTAGGTTATAGGTGGTGTATTTAATGTCTTCCACTTTATAAAACATCATGGTGCCACATTCTATATTCTGCAAGTAGGGGATATTCTGGTGAATGAGTGTGATAGTGTCACGCATCTTTTCCGTATAATGCAATACGTAGGTAGTTTTTGATGTATAACTCAAAGGCAGGCTCATACTGCTTTCCGCTTTATTGAATATCGTGTCATTCATCAATGAGTCTTTTACTACGGTTTCCTTAATAGTTCCATCTTCCAGTGTGTCACGTACAATCACATCGGTAGTGATAAATCCAGTGACGTCAAAAGCCGGACTGAATTTTACAGCTTGGTGTGTCTCTGCATCCAGAAAGTCGAAATGGGCAAAGGAATTGGTGGTAAGCGGACAATCGCTTTCCCCACAGCTTTGCATCAAGGTGCTTACGGTAATCAGGAGCAATAAGATAATGGCTGGTAGTTTCTTCATTTTAAAACTCTTTCTCTATTTTATAATTATTGCGTTCAGGAGCATTCCGGGCTATCAATTCTCCTATGAATCCAGCCAGAAACAGTTGGGTTCCCAAAATCATCAAAGTTAGGGCCAGATAGAAGTAAGGAGAATCAGTAATTAATATATAAGGTAAACCATGTGACAAGGCATATAGTTTGTTCGCTCCGATGATAATGACGGAAATGAAACCAAGAATAAACATCAATGATCCCATAAACCCGAAGAAGTGCATCGGCTTGATACCGAATTTGGATAAAAACCACAGAGTAATGAGGTCTAGATAACCATTGAAGAAACGGTTTAATCCGCCGAATTTTGTTTTACCGAATTTTCGTGCCTGATGGTGTACTACCTTCTCGGCTATCTTAGGAAAACCTGCATTCTTTGCCAGATAGGGGATATAGCGGTGCATTTCACCGTATACTTCGATGTTCTTTACGACATCACGACGATAAGCTTTTAGTCCGCAATTGAAGTCGTGCAGGTTCTTGATGCCTGAAACGGCACGTGCTGTGGCGTTGAATAGTTTGGTCGGAATGGTTTTTGATAACGGGTCATAGCGTTTTTGCTTGTATCCCGATACTAAGTCGTAGCCATCTTCTGTAATCATTCTGTATAATTCCGGTATTTCGTCCGGGCTGTCCTGCAAGTCGGCATCCATTGTAATCACCACATCACCTTGCGCCTTTTCAAAACCACAATACAAGGCAGGGGACTTGCCGTAGTTCCGGCGGAATTTGATACCTTTTACGTTGTCCGACTCCGAGCGTAGTTTCTCTATCACTTGCCAGGAGTGGTCGGTGCTGCCGTCATTGACAAAAATTACTTCATAGCTGAAACGGTTGGCATCCATTACACGTTGAATCCATGCGAATAGTTCCGGCAAAGATTCTTCTTCGTTATACAAAGGAATAACTACAGATATATCCATCTTTTATTCATTTTTCTTTTTACGCATCACGATCAATGCCGTAGGGATAGCCATTAGCATCCCGTAAAACATATTTTGTGATATCAGTTGAAATGTCATTTCCAGCGGGGTAAGTCCCGACAGTAAATCTATCGCTTCTTCGAATTGGTTCAGTGAGGTTGTCAGTTCGGTTCCGGCAGTTTCTTTGAACTGGTTTAAGATGGAACGGTATGCCTCGAATACGAATCCGCCATCTATATAGCGGAAGTAGATGTAATGCACTACCGCTACAAATAGAGAGGCGAACATATACATAAAGGTAGTGAATAGAAACGCACGTGAAAAAGTGATGCTTCCGTCACAATGCCGTTCTCTGAACTTTTTGGCAAATATGTATCCTAAAAAGGGTACTCCTATAGTCAGGACTATAAAAAGTAATTGTAGGAAAGGTATTCTCAATCCTAACGGGAAGAGCATGAATTTCTCCTGATGAATCCTCCAGGGCTTGATCGCAGCAAAGGTAGTTGGTTGTAGCGGCGCGATATAGTAAGCTTACCCACCCCCGCCTCTTTAGCTCAGTTGGCCAGAGCACGTGATTTGTAATCTCGGGGTCGTTGGTTCGAATCCGACAAGAGGCTCGGAAAAGCGAGAAGGACGAAGAAATCTTCATTCTTCTCGCTTTTTTTATTATATTTGCGCTGATATTAGTTTTAAGGTTGGTACAACCGTTATTTAAGAGTTCTTTTTTATGATAGAGTCACAGATTGTGGCAAGAGTATTGCCGTCTAAATGCCGTGAAGCGGTAAAAGTCCTTTTGCAGGAAGTGTACGGATATGAAGATTTCCGTAATTTAGAAGTTTATGATGACTTGTTCAGAGGTAAGGAAAAATTGCAATTGTCTCAAGGACAATTAATTGAGGAGGTCATTATGGAAGCCGAAAAAGGGATCAAGGGTGACTCGTCTGCTCATAATTTGCTCCTGACAGCTCCGACCGGAGCCGGAAAATCATTGTTGTTTCAGCTCCCTGCCATTTATCTGGGTAATGAATATAAGCTTCTTACTCTTGTGGTTTCTCCGCTGAAAGCATTGATAGTGGACCAGGTTGAGGCGTTGCAGGAGTTAGGCTATGAACGTGTGGCGTATGCTTCGTCCGATCTTTCACCTGAACAAAAGAACGAAGTATATCGTCGTGTCCGTGAAGGGGAGGTTGATCTTTTTTATCTTTCCCCTGAATTATTGTTGGCGTATGATATCAGTTATTTTGTAGGTGAACGCCGCATCGGACTGGTAGTGGTTGACGAGGCTCATACCGTGACCACTTGGGGTAAAGAGTTCCGGGTGGATTATTGGTTTCTAGGGCGTCATTTGGAAGCTTTAAAGAATGCGTTGGGGTATGTATTCCCTGTTTTTGCATTGACGGCCACTGCTGTGTGGAATCCCGAAGGCGGGAACGATATGATTTTTGATACCATCCGGTCGTTGCATCTTGCTCCGTGTGCCTTGTATGTGGGCACGGTGAAGCGTGAAAATATCGGCTTTGACATTACCGCCATGACCATAGAGGAGGGGGAAACCTACGATAAGGCCAAGCAACGTACTGTTGCCGCCCGGGTGGAGGATTTTCTGGACGGGCATAAGACTATCATTTATTATCCTTTTGCCGGAGGTATAGATATGAAACTGAAGACCTGGGTGTATCCGGCTAACTGGCATTGGGTGGCATCTTATTATGGTAAAAAGGATAAAGAGCAAAAAGCCGAAATTATACAAGCTTTTAAGGAGGGTGAGAAAAAGATAATCGTTGCTACGAAAGCTTTCGGTATGGGGGTGGATATCAGCGACATTGACCGTGTGTATCATGTGGCTCCATCCAGCACCTTTGTCGATTATATTCAGGAGATTGGCCGTGCTGCCCGTGATAAGAACATTACGGGTGTGGCGGTGACGGATTTTAATGAGCGCGACTTTTATTATATGAAACGCCTGCATTCTGCGGGTGCCATCTCCCAGGAACAGTTGGGGATGATTCTGAAGAAAGTTTGGGAAATATATCTGATGAAAGGCTGTAGTGATGAAATGCAGATGTCTTTATCCGATTTTGAATTTGCAGTGAAGTTGCCTCGTAAAAAGAACAAGCTGGAATATGAATCGGATTTGGAGCAAGTCGTCAAAACGGCTTTGTTATGGATAGAAGAGGATTTGAGTTTCCGGCATGGCGGTTCTCCTGTTGAAATCAATTCACAGACGTTGTTTTCCGATGGCTATGTACAGGAAAAGACGGGTGATGCCGCTTTCCGTAAAAAATACAAGCAGTACATGGTTCCCGTGAAAGGGGTTGAAGGAGTCTATAAGGTGGCTTTTGAATCTTTGTGGGAGAATTGTTTCTCGGAGATGGGATACCGTGAGTTTAAGCGCGATTTATACAATGGAAATCTCTTTGAGGGAGTTCGTGCGGCAGCTGTGGGTAAGCATGATGTCTTGTTAAAAGAGAGTGCGGCGGATATCTGCTCCAAGCTGGCAAGTCTCTTGAAGAGTTTGAAAGATTTGTTGACGGTGAGTCTGTATGGTAATAAAGGAAAGTTCGAGGAGGACGATTTGCGTAGTATTTTTGCGGCGTATGATATGGATGTTCCTTCTGCCAAGCGTTTTATCACTTCGTTACTGGAGTCCAGGGTAGAGGAGGGCAGAAGTGTGAGTTACATCACCAGTGCCAAGAAGAAAGATGAAGACAAACTGATGTTTACCGTTACCCGTGGTTTTGATTTGTTGCTTTCCCGTTACCAGAAGTTGTGTGCCCAGCGTATCACAGGAAAGAAAGGAGACCGGCTGTTGTTCTATGTCACTCCGTTCTCCGATCTCAATATGCTGCTCAACTTGCTGTCTATGCTCAATGTGGTGGACTTTACCGTAGAGGGGGGTGTTCCTTCTGTTGGAGTACGTGTCCGTGATGCGGAGATATTGAAAAAGGAAGCTGCTTCGGGGGACTATCAGAACCATGTGCTGGAGAATAATGAGAAAATATTCCAGGAACAGATAGAGTTGTTCCGGCTGTTCTTTGGCAATACAAAACTGAGCGATGAGCAGCGATGGGAGTTTATAGAGGATTATTTTACGGGGATGAGTTTGGAGGGATTGAAAGAAAAATATTCTTGTGTTGTGGAATGACAGCTGTAAGGGCTGTATAATATAACTCGTTGGCGAAATTAATTTTGCCTTGTATGATTTCACGTTAGTATATGAGGTTGTGCCAACGTTTTGACACAACCTCTACTTGATAGCCGACAGCATGGGCATTAAATTCACTTGAAATGAATTTGTTTTCCAACTTTTATTGTTAATGCGAAGAGAACGACTTTGACGGATGCTACTCTTTATTTGGCTGGTACGCGCAAAGTCACGGAAGTTGGAATCAGCCTCTTGTCGGCAACCATGACGGTGGAGGAACGGGAAGACAATGTTGTGATAATTGATCATCGTTTTTGTTTTTAAAGGGTTGTTATTATCAGAAAAGTGTCAGGAAGGAACAAGGCGCACACTGCTGCGGCGTCCGGTGAAACTTGGTACAAGATCCGCGGAATCTTGTACCAGGATTTTTGTAATCTTGTGCCGGGGTGCGGCTGGTTCCTTCTGACACTGCAAAGATAACTTCACGTCCGTGCGGCGTGACCCCTTCCGACCCCTTTTGATCCCTTGGCGGATTGCGGGGGGAATCATGGCTCTCCAAGTGGAGGCAGACTAGTTGCAACTGGCGGCGGGGACACGGGGACAGTGGGGACAGCCCCTTTTTTTCTCACACACACGTGCGCGCGTATAAAGCCGGGGTCAGCTCTTGTGATACGTTCCCCCTACCGTCCACACTCATCGGACCCCTTGCTTGGTGAACCGTTTGAGCCGCCTTTTCCTGGTGGTAGGTTTTCATCGCCTTTTTCACCTCGGTGCGTATACGAAGGTCTGCATGCAGGGGGCCTCCCAGGAGCAGTGTGTTGTGTTATTTGGTTTTTTTACTGTAAGAGATGATTTTCTCTAGCAGTTCCGGCCATATGTCGTCCTGTGGAAAGGCAGGCAGGGGGAAATAAGGTTCGGAGCCTTCGGTGAGTTGTTCTTCCTCGTTGGTGTCATTGGGAAACTCATTTTCCACCTTATTATATCGCGCGCACGTGTGTGTGAGAAAAAAAGGGGCTGTCCCTGCTGTCCCCACTGTCCCTGCCTTGTAAGAATCGGCGGAACTGAATAACGGAAAATATTTCTCAGGAGGACTTGTCTTTAAAATTCACTTGAAATGAATTTGTTTTCCCACTTTTATTGTTAATGCGAAGAGAAGTCGTTATCTTCGCATTAACAATCCATTTAAGAAAAAGAGAATGATGAAATATCCCATTGGCATACAGAGTTTTGATCAAATAATAGAAGGTAATTGGGTCTATGTGGATAAGACCGATTTGGTTTATCGTTTGGTAACGACGACCAAAACTTGTTTTCTTAGCCGTCCCCGTCGTTTTGGGAAGAGCTTGTTGGTAAGCACGTTGGATGCCTATTTCAAGGGGCGCAAGGAACTTTTTGACGGCTTGATGATAGCGAAGTTGGAGAAAGACTGGCATCAGTATCCTGTGTTCAAGATAGATTTCAACGGTGTTAACTTTACGGAAAAAGGAAACTTGGAAGCTACCATAGAATATTATCTTGCCAACTGGGAGAAAATCTACGGAGAAACTCCCCGTGAGGTTCCTATGGGGAAGCGGTTCGAACAAATACTTTCTCTAGCCTATCAGCAAACGGGGCGTCGTGCCGTGGTGCTGGTAGATGAATATGACAAGCCTATTCTCGATGCATTGGATACTCCTCTGGAAGATGCCAACCGCGAAATCTTGAAAGCTTTCTATTCCACCTTCAAAGGGGCTGATGAATACTTGAGGTTTGTGTTGCTTACGGGAGTGACAAAATTTTCGCAAGTCAGTGTGTTCAGCGGGTTCAACCAGCCTAAAGATATAAGTATGGATAATCATTATGAAGCATTGTGTGGTGTGACTCAGGTGGAATTGGAACATTATTTTGCAGAACCTATTGCAAATTTGGCTGAAAAGTTCAATTATACAGTGGAGGAAATGAAAGACGTACTCAAAATGCAATACGATGGCTATCATTTTGGCAGCGGCTTGCTTGGTGTCTATAATCCTTTCAGCCTGCTCAATGCTTTTGATATGAACGATATCCGCGACTATTGGTTTGCATCAGGTACTCCTACTTATTTGATCAAACTTCTGCGGCATAACCACGAGCAGATGGATGAATTGACTGGGCGTTACTATGATCCTTCGATGTTTGTCGATTATAAGGCCGATGTGGAAAAACCGCTGCCTATGATTTATCAAAGCGGCTATCTGACGATCAAGGAATACGACTCCCGGAGAAACCGTTACCTGTTGGACTTTCCAAATAATGAGGTGAAAAAGGGATTTCTGACCATGGTGGCAGCCAATTATTTCAAACCCCAAGAGTTTGAAGTTTCCAACTGGATTGTAGATGCCGTCATTTTACTTGAGGAAGGGGAAACTACGGCTTTTTGTTCAGCTTTAACTTCTTTCCTTGCGGATATACCTTATGATTCTCATGGCTCGATAAAGACGGTTGAAGCGACAGAAAAACATTTTCAATATACTTTCTATCTGATTCTCCGTTTGCTTGGGGTATATTGCCAGTTGCATGTGGAGAAAACTCAGTCAAGAGGAAGAGTGGACTGTGTATTGGAGACAAAGGATTATGTATATATATTTGAGTTTAAACTGGATGGTACGGCTGCTGAAGCCTTGCAGCAGATAGAGGACAAAGGATATGCTACACCTTATCAGACAGACACGCGCAAAGTCACGGCTATTGGTGTCAGTTTTTCATCGGAAACCATGACGGTGGAGGAATGGGAGGAAAAACGTTGTAGCCCAGTTGAGATTAAATAATAGTGCAAAAGTAATGCCTCAAGCCGGAATCATCACGATCCCTCTTGAGGCAGTCTTCATTTATGGAATTGGGAATATAAACCGCTTACGCTTTAAAATTGCGTGCTATTTTTTTATATCCATATACGGCACGGTTACCCAATTCTTCTTCAATGCGGAGCAACTGGTTGTATTTTGCCATACGGTCGCTACGGCTCAGTGAACCGGTTTTAATCTGTCCGCTATTGGTGGCTACGGCGATATCTGCAATGGTAGCATCTTCCGTTTCACCGGAGCGGTGGCTGGTCACAGTGGTGTAGCCGTTACGTTGGGCCATTTCGATAGCATCCAGAGTTTCAGTCAGCGAACCGATCTGGTTTACTTTTACCAGGATAGAGTTTGCACAACCTTCACTGATTCCTTTTTCCAGGAACTTCACATTGGTAACGAACAAGTCATCACCTACCAGCTGGCAACGGTTGCCCAGACGCTCGGTCAGCATGCGCCATCCTTCCCAGTCGTTTTCTGCCATACCATCCTCTATCGAATCAATGGGGTAGTCCCAACTCAATTTTTCCAGATAGGCAACCTGTTCGGCGGCACTGCGCTTTTCCCCTTTGGGGCCTTCAAACTTGGTATAGTCATAGATGCCGTCATGATAAAATTCGGAAGAAGCACAATCCAGACCGATGGTGATATGTTTGAACGGTTCATATCCGGCAGCTTCAATAGCGGCAAGGATACAATTCAAAGCATCTTCAGTGCCATCCAGTGCAGGGGCAAAACCGCCTTCATCTCCTACGGCTGTGCTTAGTCCGCGTTTTTTCAGCACCTCTTTCAAAGCATGGAATACTTCTGCGCCCATCCGTAAGGCCTCACGGAATGTCTTTGCGCCGACAGGACGAATCATGAATTCTTGAAAAGCGATAGGAGCGTCGCTATGCGAGCCTCCGTTAATGATGTTCATCATCGGGACGGGCATGACATAGGTATTTGTTCCGCCGATGTATCTGTAAAGAGGGATATCCAGATAGTTGGCGGCAGCTTTTGCCACAGCCAGGGATACGCCCAAAATAGCATTTGCGCCCAGTTTTGATTTAGTTGGGGTTCCATCCAGATCAAGCATGGCTTTGTCAATGCCACGTTGGTCCATAGAGTCCATTCCTTTCAATGCCGGAGCGATAAGGGTATTTATATTTTCTACAGCTTTTAATACGCCTTTGCCCCCGTAACGGGTCTTGTCACCGTCACGTAGCTCCAATGCCTCATGTTCACCGGTTGACGCACCCGATGGGACAGAGGCACGGCCCATAATCCCTGATTCCAATATCACATCCACTTCCACAGTGGGGTTACCACGTGAATCCAAAATCTCTCTTCCTTTAATCTCTGCTATTTTCATATAATTCTAATTTTATAAGATGGTTTTATTTTAATAACAATAGAGAAGCCGGATTTGTTGAGGTGCCAGGGAAAGTTTTTTCATGATATTTACTTTTTTATTTCTTTCCACAGAGTACATCCGTCTTCTTTTTTCGTCTCCCTTTAATAAAAGCTAGAGATCAATATGAAAATAAAATGGATAGTGGGGGGGCTGTTATGGGCAAGTTCTTACTTGCAGGCTGCCGCACAGGAATATAAACTGTGGTATGACGAACCCGCTCAGGTTTGGACTGAAGCGCTTCCGCTGGGTAACGGGCGGTTGGGAGCGATGGTATTCGGCAATCCCGGTGTGGAACATATCCAGTTGAACGAAGAAACTATTTGGGCAGGACGTCCCAATAATAATGCTAATCCCGATGCGTTGGAATATATTCCCAAAGTGCGCCGGTTGGTGTTCGAGGGAAAATATCTTGAAGCACAAACGTTGGCTACCGAGAAAGTAATGGCGAAGACCAATAGCGGTATGCCCTATCAATCGTTTGGCGATCTGCATATTTCTTTTCCGGGGCATACACGTTATTCCGATTACTATAGGGAACTGAGCCTGGATTCAGCTCGTACCATCGTGCGTTATAAGGTGGACGGGGTGACTTATCAGCGTGAAACACTGACGTCGTTTGCCGATCAGGTAGTTATGGTGCGTCTTACTGCCAGCCAACCCGGAAAGATTACTTGTAACGCCAATCTTACTACTCCGCATCAGGATGTGATGGTTGCGACGGAAGGGGAGGAGGTTACCCTTTCGGGCGTATCTTCCTGGCATGAAGGACTCAAAGGGAAGGTTGAATTTCAGGGACGTATGACTGCACGTACTCAGGGAGGAACCCGGTCTTGTCGTGACGGAGTCTTGAGTATAGAAGGGGCGGACGAGGCTGTGATTTATATTTCCATTGCTACCAACTTTACTAATTACAAGGATATAACAGGTAACCAAGTGGAGCGTGCGAAGAACTATCTGCGCCGGGCTGTAAGTAAAGATTATGTGACATCACGTAAGGCACACGTCGATTTTTTCAAGCAATATATGGACCGTGTCTCTTTGGATTTAGGCATAGACAAATATGCAGGGGTAACCACTGATATGCGTGTACAGAATTTCAAGGAAACGAAGGATGATTTTCTGGTGGCCACTTATTTCCGTTTCGGCCGCTATCTGTTGATTTGTTCTTCACAGCCGGGTGGGCAGCCTGCTAATTTGCAAGGCATTTGGAATGATAAATTATTTCCTTCCTGGGATAGTAAATACACGTGTAATATCAATGTTGAAATGAACTATTGGCCGGCCGAAGTGACGAATCTCAGCGAATTGCACGAGCCTTTGATACAACTGATCCGTGAAGTGAGTGAAACAGGGCGTGAGTCGGCCAAGATTATGTATGGGGCGGATGGCTGGGTATTGCATCACAATACGGATATATGGCGTGTTACCGGAGCTATAGACAAGGCTCCGTCGGGATTATGGCCTACGGGTGGAGCCTGGCTGTGCCGTCATTTGTGGGAACGTTATCTTTATACAGGCGATATGGAATTTCTCCGCTCGGCTTACCCTATCATGAAAGAAGCCGGTAAGTTTTTTGATGAAATCATGGTGAAGGAACCTTTGCATAACTGGTTGGTGGTATGTCCGAGCAATTCTCCGGAGAATACTCATGCAGGCAGTAACGGGAAAGCGACTACGGCTGCCGGGTGTACTTTGGATAACCAGCTGATATTCGATTTGTGGAATCAGATAATCACGACCGCCCGTCTGTTGGGTACGGATGCTGAATTTGCCACCCGTTTGGAACAGCGTTTAAAGGAAATGGCGCCCATGCAGATAGGACGTTGGGGGCAATTGCAGGAATGGATGATGGATTGGGACAATCCGCAGGATGTGCACCGTCATGTGTCACACCTTTATGGTTTGTTCCCCAGTAATCAGATTTCTCCTTACCGTACTCCCGAATTGTTTGATGCGGCACGTACTTCGCTGATTCATCGTGGCGATCCGTCTACCGGATGGAGTATGGGATGGAAGGTATGTTTGTGGGCCCGTCTGTTGGATGGTGACCATGCTTATAAACTGATAACCGATCAGTTGACTCTCGTACGTAACGAGAAGAAAAAAGGAGGAACTTATCCTAATTTGTTTGATGCCCATCCACCTTTTCAGATTGACGGTAATTTTGGTTGTACGGCGGGTATCGTAGAAATGCTGATGCAGAGCCACGATGGTTTTATTTATTTACTTCCCGCATTGCCGGCGCAATGGAAAGAGGGAAGCGTGAGCGGGATTATAGCTCGTGGAGGTTTTGAATTGGATTTGAGTTGGAAGAATGGTAAAGTGAGCCGGTTGGTGGTGAAATCCCGTAATGGGGGGAACTGTCGTTTGCGTTCTTTAAATCCGCTGGCAGGCAAAGGGCTGAGAAAGGCAAAAGGAGAGAATCCGAATAAATTGTATGCCATACCCGAAATCTTACAGCCGATTATAAATAAAGAAGCGAAATTGAATAAAGTTGAGTTGAAAAAAACTTATCTTTATGATCTGGAAACCAAAGCAGGTGAAGAGTATATATTCTTAGGTAAGTGATGATTCTTGCATTGATTGTAAGGATGAAAAATAGTAAAAAGAAGAAATATGAAAAGAACAGGATTAAACATTATTTGCTCATTGTTGCTGGCAGGTGGAATGTGTGCATGTACTGCCACTCCTAAACAGACCGAAGAAATCAAATGGAGCGAACGTATGGCTCAGTCGGAAATGCAACGTTTCCCTGAGCCTTGGATGATAGAAAAAGCGAAAAAGCCTCGTTGGGGCTATACGCACGGACTGGTGGTGAAATCCATGTTGGAGGAATGGAAACATACCGGTGACACTGCCTATTATAATTATGCAAAAATATATGCAGACAGTCTGATAGACACCGACGGTAAGATAAAGACTATGAAATATCTTTCTTTTAATATTGATAATATCAATGCCGGAAAGATTTTATTCGATTTTTATGAAAAGACGGGAGACGGGCGTTATAAGGTGGCGATGGATACTCTTCGCAAACAACTGGCCGAACAGCCCCGTACCAGTGAAGGCGGTTTCTGGCACAAACTGATATATCCGCACCAGATGTGGCTGGATGGTATATTCATGGCTTCTCCTTATCTGGCTCAATATGGTAACGTATTCAAGGATACTACGGTCAATGCCGATATTATGAATCAAATAAAGCTGATTGCCCGTAAAACGTATGATCCTAAAACCGGTTTGTTCTATCATGGCTGGGATGAGAGCAAGACACAAAATTGGGCAAATAAGGAAACCGGGTGCTCACCCAACTTCTGGAGCCGCAGTATAGGCTGGTATGCCGCTGCCGTGGTGGATGTATTGGACTATATGCCGGTGCAGTTCGAAGGACGCGACAGCATTATGACGATTATAAATACGTTGGCCGAAGGCATTGTAAAATACCAGGAGCCTGAAACAGGGGTATGGTGGCAGGTGACTGACCAGAATAACCGTAAAGGAAATTATCTGGAATCCTCCGCTTCATCGCTTTTTGTATATTTTCTGTGTAAGGCTGTAAACAAAGGATATATTCCTGTGGAGTATAAAGCGGCCGCAGAGCGTGGATTCAACGGTTTGATAAAACAATTCATTAAAGAAGAGCCTGATGGTTCATACACTATTACCAACTGTTGTGCTGTTGCAGGATTAGGCGGTAAAGGAAACCGGGATGGAAGTTTTGCTTATTACATAGGTGAGCCGGTGATAGAGAACGATCCGAAATCAGTAGGTTCCTTTATTTTGGCAGCTATTGAATATGAGAAAATGAAGCAGTAGGAATAATCTGAAAAAGATGAGGACATTTGTCAAAAAGGTCTTCATCTTTTCCGTAAACATCAGGACCTTTTTTAAACACCTTGTTGTTTTGATAAAAGCTCTTGTTTGGAGATTGTCAATTAATTAATAAACGAATTTGAAAATACAATGATGAACAGACACGCATTATTTTCCTTATTGGCTTTATTGCTATGTTGCTCTACTTCGTTGCCGGCGCAGAAAGCGAAAACGTATATTCCCTGGAAGAACGGCAAACTGGTGGTGTCCGAGGAGGGACGTTACCTGAAGCATGAAAATGGAGTACCTTTCTTCTGGTTGGGTGAAACCGGATGGCTGATGCCGCAACGCTTGAATCGTGACGAGGTTTCTTACTATCTGAATAAGTGCAAGGATGCCGGATATAACATGGTGCAGGTGCAGGTATTGAACGGTGTGCCTTCCATGAATATTTACGGCCAGTATTCCATGACAGACGGTTTTAATTTCAAAGATATCAACCGCAAAGGGATTTATGGATATTGGGACCACATGGACTATATTATTAAAAGTGCCGCTTCACGGGGCATCTATATAGGGATGGTATGTATTTGGGGAACTCCCGTGGAACAAGGGCTGATGAATGAAAAAGAAGCCGTGGCATACGGTAAGTTTCTTGCAGAACGTTACAAGGATGAGCCGAATATTATTTGGATGATAGGAGGGGATATCCGCGGTGATAATAAGACGGAGGTATGGGATGCGTTGGCAAACAGTATCCGCAGCATAGACAAAGGTCATCTGATGACTTTCCATCCGCGTGGACGTACCACGTCGGCTACTTGGTTTAATGACCGCGAATGGCTGGATTTCAATATGTTCCAAAGCGGACACCGTCGTTACGGGCAGCGTAACGGTGATGGTGACTATCCCATCGAAGAGAATACGGAAGAAGATAACTGGCGTTTTGTGGAAGCCAGTCAGGCAAAGACTCCGTTGAAACCGGTGATTGATGACGAACCTATTTATGAAGACATTCCACAGGGGCTGCATGATCCCAATGAAACCCGTTGGAATCAGCACGATGTGCGTCGTTATGCCTATTGGTCGGTATTTGCCGGATCATTCGGGCACTCATACGGTCATAATGATATCATGCAATTTATCCGTCCCGGATATGGAGCCTCTTTCGGTGCCGACGGACGTAAGAAAGCATGGTGGGATGCTTTGGAAGACCCCGGTTTCAATCAGATGAAATATCTGAAGAACTTGATGCTGACTTTTCCTTTCTTTGAACGTATGCCCGATCAGAGTGTCATTGCAGGAACTAACGGCGAACGCTATGACCGTGCCATCGCTACCCGTGGAAATGACTATTTGCTGGTTTACAATTACTCAGGACGTCCTATGCAGATCGATTTGAGCAAAATCAGCGGTGCGAAAAAGAATGCATGGTGGTATAGCGCGAAGGACGGTAAGTTGGAATATATCGGTGAGTTTGACAGTAAAGTCACTCCTTTCCAGCATGATAGCGGTTATCTGAGCGGTAATGACCAGGTTCTGATTGTTGTGGATTCTGCGAAGGATTATGTGCAGAAAGCTTGGACAGCCTTGCCGGATGCCATACAGAAATGGAATAAGTAAGAAATATGCATATCATGAAAAAACAAGTATTATTAATCATTCTTCTGGCACTTCCGTTGTGGTTGAAGGCAGCGGATGTTTCGGTTACCGGCCTGCGTACCGAGCAGATGGTAGACCCCATGGGGTTGGATACTGCTGCTCCCCGTATGAGCTGGCGGTTGGAATCTTCTCAAAGAAATGTGATGCAGACCGCCTACCGGATCTTGGTTGCGTCTTCTCCTGAACTTTTAGCACAGGATAAAGGAGATTTGTGGGATTCCGGAAAAGTGGAATCCGATGCGTCCGTATGGATTCCCTATCAAGGGAAGCGTTTGAAAAGCAATCAGCGTGTTTACTGGAAAGTGAGAAGCTATACCAATCGCGGTGAGACAGAATGGAGCGAGCCTGCCCGATGGGGGATGGGACCTTTAGGTGAGATTCATTGGAAAGGACGATGGATAGGTTGGGACGCTGCGTTTGCATGGGATCGGGAAGATTCACACAGCCGTTTGAGCTCTCGTTATTTACGCACGGAATTTAAAACGCAAGCCAAGGAGATAAAGTATGCTACCCTTCATTTGTGCGGTTTGGGTATGTACGAACTGTTCATTAACGGTCAGCGGATAGGTGATCAGGTATTGGCGCCGGCTCCAAGTGATTATCGTCGTACTGTGCTTTACAATTCTTTTGATGTCACCAAACAGGTTGCCGGAGGAAATGCCGACAATGCCATCGGAGTGACCCTGGGCAACGGACGTTTCTACACTATGCGTCAAAATTACAAACCTTATAAGATTCCTACTTTTGGTTACCCCAAGTTGCGTCTGAATCTGATTATAGAATATACCGACGGCAGTATCCAGCGCATCAACAGTGATGAGAAATGGCGTTTGACGGCTCAAGGGCCTATACGTAGCAATAATGAATACGATGGTGAGATTTACGATGCCCGTATGGAATTGGGAAACTGGACACAGCCCGGTTATGATGATTCCAAATGGCTGAAGGCGCAACGTGTTTCATTGCCGTACGGTACACTCCGCGGCAATACCGCTCCCAACATGAAAGTGATGAAAACGCTGAAGCCGGCTGTCTTCAAGCAATATGGTGACCGTTATATGATTGATTTCGGTCAGAATATGGCAGGATGGGTGCGTATTAACATAGCGAAAGCCGCTGCGGGAGATACGATTTGCATACGTTATGCCGAACGGGTAAAGAACGACGGTACGGAACTGGATGTGGAAAATCTCCGCCATAGCCAGAGTACGGATTATTATATCTGCAACGGTAAAGAAAACAACACCTCCTGGAGTTCTCGTTTTTCTTATCATGGATTCCAATATGTAGAAGTGACAGGTTATAAAAATCTGAAAGCGGAAGATTTGGTTGCTGAAGTAGTATATGATGACTTGGAAGATAACGGTACTTTCGAGTGTTCCAATGATATCATGAACCGGGTTTATCGGAATGCCTGGTGGGGAATTTCCAGTAATTATAAAGGAGTGCCTTTGGATTGTCCCCAGCGTGACGAGCGCCAGCCCTGGCTTGGCGACCATGCTATGGGAACGTGGGGGGAAAGTTTCATGTTCAACAATGGAAACACCTATGCCAAATGGGCGGATGATATCCGTGAAGCGCAGCGTGAAGACGGTTGTATTCCTGATATTTGTCCGGCTTATTACAATTATTATACATCGGAAATGACATGGTCGTCCACATTCCCGGTAATCTGTGATATGGTTTATGAACAGTTCGGCAACATCGAACCTATTCGTAAGAATTATGCCGCTATCAAGAAATGGATGCATCATATACGCAGTGAGTTCACCACAGAGGATGGAGTGATTAACGCCGATAAATACGGTGACTGGTGTATGCCTCCCGAATCACCGGAATTGATTCACAGTCAGGACCCTGCCCGCAAGACGGATGGAGCACTGATTGCTACAGCCTACTATTACAAGGTATCGCAAATGCTGGCCAAGTTCGCCCGTTTGCAAGGTCTGGAAGATGAGGCGAAGGAATTCGAGAAGGATGCAGCAAAAATCAAAGACTGCTTCAACGCCCGTTTCCTTACGGTTAAGAAGGGAACTTCTCCGGTACAAACGCCGCATGTTCTTTATCCCGACAGCATATTCTATGGTAACAATACGGTGACGGCCAATATCCTGCCGCTGGCTTTCGATATGGTTCCTGAGGCCTATAGGGAAGAAGTGGAGAAAAATGTAATAACAGGCATTATCACCCGGAATAAAGGTCATATCAGCAGTGGGGTGATAGGTATGAACTGGATGATGCGTGAGCTTACCCGTATGGGGCGTGGCGATGTTGCTTTCCTGTTGGCAAGCAACAAGACTTATCCCAGTTATGGCTATATGATAGAAAAGGGAGCTACTGCCATTTGGGAATTGTGGAACGGTGATACCGCCAATCGTTGGATGAACAGTTGTAACCATGTGATGATATTGGGTGATCTATTGACTTGGTATTTCCGTGATTTAGCCGGATTTAATCCGGCACAGCCCGCTTACAAACAAATCATCCTTAAACCTGATTTTTCCATCCAGGAGTTGAGTCATGTCAAGGCTTCGCACAACACTTTATATGGCAAGATGATTAGTAACTGGAAGAAGACCCTTACGCATTTGGAATGGGATATCACGGTTCCCTGTAATACCACTGCATTGGTTTATCTTCCAACGTTGGACGAGAAGGCGGTAAAAGACAAGGACGTTACCTTTGTACGTCGGGAAGGCAACTCTACCGTATGGAGTGTTCCTTCGGGGAACTATCATTTTTCGGTTAGCATGGACCCTTCTTCAGGTAAAAACCGTGCAGGTATCGTGGAAGATCAGTTCCTATACGAACAAGCTTCTTTTCCCGAATGCCACGGCGCTACTATTGTGGAATTGAAGAACGGAGACCTGGTAGCCTCTTTCTTTGGAGGCACTAAAGAGCGTAATCCGGATTGTTGTATCTGGGTATGTCGCAAGCCGAAGGGCGCGACGGAATGGAGTGCACCTTATCTGGCTGCCGACGGGGTGTTTAGTCTGGATGATCCGCAGGCTGTCTTGGCAGGCATTACGGCAGAATCCACTCCGGCGGATGCCGGCCCCGTGGCTTCTACGTTTAAAGGGGACAAGTCCCGGGCACGCCGCAAGGCTTGTTGGAATCCTGTGCTTTTCCAGATCCCCGGCGGAGATCTGATCCTGTTCTATAAAATAGGATTGAAAGTAGCCGATTGGAGTGGTTGGCTGGTACGTTCTAAAGATGGTGGAAAAACTTGGAGCCAACGTGAACCGTTGCCCAAAGGTTTCTTAGGTCCTATTAAAAATAAGCCGGAGTATGTGGATGGCCGTATCATTTGTCCTTCCAGTACGGAAGGCGATGGAGGATGGCGTATCCATTTTGAAATTTCGGATGATAAAGGAAAGACTTGGAAGATGGTAGGTCCTGTAGAGGCGGAAATGAGTGTGCCTACAGCTTTGCGTAAGGCAAATGCGGCCAATGTAGACGATCAGGAAGGCGGTGAAGCCATAAAAGGAGAAGGCGAGAAGCCTATTTATGCTATCCAGCCCAGCATTTTGCGTCATAAGGATGGGCGTTTGCAGGTACTTTGCCGTACACGTAACGCACAGATTGCCACTTCATGGAGCAGTGACAACGGTGAAACATGGAGCAAAGTCACTTTGCTTGATGTTCCCAATAATAATTCGGGCACGGATGCCGTAACCATGAAAGATGGCCGCCATGTATTGATTTATAATGATTTCAGCACATTGCCGGGTACTCCGAAAGGGTCGCGTACACCGTTGTGTGTGGCGGTTTCGGATGATGGCATTCACTGGAAGAATGTAATGACATTGGAAGACAGCCCCATCAGCCAGTATTCTTATCCGTCCATCATTCAGGGCAAGGATGGCAAACTGCATGCCGTATATACCTGGCGCCGTCAGCGTGTGGCTTATAAAGAGTTGGATTTGAGCAAACTGAAATAATACAATTGTGGATAAAGGAATTCTTTGATAGAGAGTATTGGAGAATTTGAAAAAAACGGGTGTCTGAAATAAAAATCAGATACCCGTTTTTTTGAAAACAGACTCCCATTATCCGCCAATGAAAGCTCTTTCTAAAGATACAGAATATGAAATAATTATAAATAGAGTACAAACGTTTCTTATTATCGTCCTCCCTTTATAAAGAAAAGAATAAGTGACAGATTATTATGAAAAGCATTAGACTACTACTTTTACTGGCTTCCGGAGTAACTACGGGAGCATTTGCCCAGTCGGGCGGGCTGACGGATATGAGCCAAAGTCGTTTTGCCAAGATGGCCAATACGGAATTAGGTGCCGTGCATTGGACAGATGGCTTTTGGGGCGACCGTTTCAATGTATATAGCCATACCTCCTTGCAAAGTATGTGGGACACATGGAACAATCCCGATGTTTCGCATGGCTTCCGTAACTTTGAAATAGCTGCCGGTGTTTGCGAGGGCGAACATTGGGGACCTCCCTTTCATGACGGTGATATGTATAAATGGATGGAAGGGGTGGCTTCCGTGTATGCCGTCACGAAAGATCCCGAATTGGATAAACTGATGGATCACTTCATTGAACATGTGGTGAAAGCCCAGCGTGCGGACGGTTACATCCATACCCCTGTCATCATCGAGGAAAAGAATAAGGGGATTGACACTCATTCGGACAAACAGCAACAGACGGTAATTGGCACCAAAGTAGGAGGTGAGGACGAGAAAGGTGCATTTGCCAATCGTCTGAATTTTGAAACCTACAATTTGGGGCATCTGATGATGGCAGGTATCATTCATCGCCGTGCCACCGGAAAGACTACTTTATTCGATGCTGCCGTAAAAGCGACGGACTTCCTCTGTCATTTCTATGAAACCGCTTCTGCGGAACTGGCAAGAAATGCCATTTGTCCCTCCCATTATATGGGTGTGGTGGAAATGTACCGTGCTACAGGGAATCCCCGTTATCTGGAACTTTCCAAGAATCTGATTGATATCCGTGGAATGGTGGAAAACGGCACCGATGATAATCAGGACCGTATTCCGTTCCGTCAGCAATACAATGCGATGGGACATGCCGTGCGTTCCAATTACCTGTATGCCGGTGTGACCGATGTGTATGCCGAAACAGGAGAAGACCAACTGATGAAAAACCTGACCAGCATCTGGAAAGACATTGTGACCCGCAAGATGTATGTTACAGGAGCGTGCGGTGCGCTGTATGACGGCACTTCGCCGGATGGAACCTGCTATGAGCCGGACAGCATTCAGAAAGTACACCAAAGCTATGGCCGTCCTTATCAGTTGCCTAATAGTACGGCGCATAACGAGACCTGTGCCAATATCGGCAATATGCTTTTCAACTGGCGTATGCTGGAAGTGACGGGCGATGCCAAATATGCGGATATTGTGGAAACCGCCCTTTACAACAGTGTGTTGAGTGGTGTCAGTCTGGATGGAAAGAAATATTTCTATACCAACCCGTTGCGCATCAGTGCGGATTTGCCATACACACTTCGCTGGCCTAAAGAACGTACCGAGTATATCAGCTGCTTCTGTTGTCCGCCTAATACGCTGCGCACCGTTTGTCAAGCCCAGAACTATGCTTATACGGTGACTCCGAATGCGGTATATTGCAATTTGTATGGAGCGAATACACTGGCTACAACTTTGAAGGAAACGGGAAAGATCGGGCTGGTGCAAGAAACGGAGTATCCGTGGGAGGGTGCTGTGAAGCTGACTGTTACCGAAGCTCCGAAACCGTCAAAGAAGAAAGCGTTTTCTTTGTTCCTCCGTGTTCCTGACTGGTGCGAGAAGGCAACTTTGAAGGTAAATGGCGAACCGGTGCAAGGAACCTGGAAAGCGAATACATACGCCGAGGTAAACCGCATCTGGAAGAAAGGGGACTGTGTGGAATGGGTGATGGATATGCCTGTAAAATTGCTGGAAGCAAATCCGTTGGCCGAAGAAATCCGTAATCAGGTAGTGGTGAAACGTGGCCCGTTGGTCTACTGTCTGGAAAGTATGGATATAGAAGGCGGGCATAAGATAGACAATGTGCTGATACCTGCCGATATCCGGTTGACTCCGAAAAAAATAACCATCGAAGGCAGTCCGATTGTCGCATTGGATGGTACTGCCCGTCTGGTCGATGAAGTATCATGGAAAGATACCTTGTACCGCGAGGTAGGAAAGGCCGACAAACCGGTCCATATCCGTCTGATTCCTTATTATGCATGGGGAAACCGCGGAAAGGCTGAAATGACGGTATGGATGCCTTTGGCACGGACTAATCACTAACCACTTACCCCTAATTAGTTACAAATGAAAAAAATATTCATAACCACTACTGCGCTGCTGATAGCTTGTACACTGTCAGCAGCCGATTTGTTCGTATCTCCGGAAGGCAATGACCGGAATCCGGGTACCAAAGACTCTCCGAAAGCCACCCTTACAGCCGCATTGCGTCAGGCAAGGGAACTTCGTCGTCTTAATGATGAAAGTGTAAAAGGTGGCATCACCATCCATCTGGAGGCAGGTGACTATCATCTGTACGAACCCGTCTTTATCCGTCCGGAGGACAGCGGGACGGAAGCGTCACCTACCGTCATCACTTCGGATGGAAATGCCGTTCTGAATGGTGGGGTGGAAATCAGGAACTGGAAGAAGCAAGGAAAGTTGTGGGTAGCCGATGTCCCTATGTTTAACGGGCGTCCGCTGGATTTCCGGCAACTGTGGATCAATGGGCAAAAGGCTGTTCGTGCAAGGGATGTGGCAGACTTTGAAAAGATGTACCGCATCATCAACAACGACCCCCAAAACGAAATACTGTGGGTACCTGCCGCTGCTGTAAAGAAAATACAGAAGGCCCGATATGCCGAAATGGTCCTTCATGAAATGTGGTGTGTGGCAAATCTCCGTATCAAGTCGGTCGAAATACAGGGAGACAGTGCCGCCGTGCGTTTCCATCATCCTGAAAGCCGCATCCAGTTCGAACACCCGTGGCCGCGTCCTATGGTGACCAAGGATGGTCACAACTCGGCTTTCTATCTGACCAATGCCATGGAATTGCTGGATGAACCCGGCGAGTGGTATCACGACATTGAAAGCCGTAAAATATATTATTATCCTCGGAAAGGAGAGAAGATAAGCAAAGCCGTAGTTCCCGGCATCGAAACGTTGGTATGGGTGGAAGGAACGATAGACCGTCCGGTAAAGCACATCCGTTTTGACAATATTGCTTTCCAATATACCACCTGGATGCGTCCCTCTTTGCAAGGTCATGTTCCTCTTCAGGCAGGTATGTACATGACAGACGGATATAAAATCCGTCCTTCCATGATTCGTAAGAACAATCATAAGCTGGATAATCAAGGTTGGTTGGGCCGTCCGGCATCGGCAGTCGTAGTCAAGGCTGCCTGGGATATTGATTTCGAGAAGTGCCGTTTCCAGCATTTGGGCTCTACAGGCATTGATTATGAATGGGCCACCGATGGAGGACATATAAACGGCTGTCTGTTCCGTGATATTGCCGGGAACGGTATTGTAGCGGGCAGTTTCAGCCCTGCCGCTCACGAAACACATCTTCCATACGATCCTGCCGACCGTCGTGAGGTCTGTACCGGACTGACCATTTCCAACAACTACATCAACGATGTGACCAATGAAGACTGGGGCACTTTGGGCATTTGCGCCGGTTATGTAAGTGATATCAATATCGAACACAATGAAATCAGTGATGTATCCTATTCGGGCATTAGTCTGGGATGGGGGTGGACACGTACAGTAAACTGTATGCGCAATAACCGCGTGCACGCCAACCTGATTCATCACTATGCCAAGCACATGTATGATGTAGCCGGTATTTATACATTAGGTTCACAACCCCATAGCCGGATTACGGAAAATTGTGTTTCCGACATATTTTCACCCGGTTATGCACACGATCCCAATCATTGGTTCTATCTTTACACCGACGAAGGATCTTCATTTATCACCGTCAAGGACAACTGGACGGAAGGAGAGAAGTTCCTGAAGAACGCCAACGGTCCGGGCAATACATGGGAAAACAATGGTCCGATGGTGAACGACAGCATCAAGGCAAATGCCGGACTGCCCAAAGAATATAGCTATTTGAAGGAAAAATAAAACGTGATACCATTATGAAAAACAAACTTGCCACTTTAGTCGGAGCACTTGCATTGAGTGCTGCCGCCTCCGCCCAGACCTGGATCTGGTATCCGGGTGATTATGAGATATGGCTGGGCAACCGGATGAACAACCGCCGTACGGAACGCGGTGCTTTTTTCCCTCCCTTCTGGAAAACGGACAGCCATTATGTGGTAGTGGAATTCAGCAAGAAATTGGATCTGGCGGAACCGGAAGAAATATTCATTGCCGCCGAAGGAAAATACAATGTGAAATTGGACGGCAAACTGCAATTCGGTATGCCCTCCACCTTGAAACTCCCCGCAGGAAAACACAGTCTGAACATCAAAGTGTGGAATCAGTCCACTCCCCCCACTATTTATGTGAAAGGAAAAACCGTAAATACGGACAAGACCTGGAAAGTAACCTACGAAGACAAGGAATGGATAGACGAAAGCGGAAAAGCCAGTGATACTTCTGCCACCGTTTATATGGATGCAGGGTGTTGGAACTTTGACGGAGCCACCCAACTGCCTTCCAAGTTTTCATTGGCCAGAAAACCGATGAAAGCAGTTTCCTCCACTCCCCGGAAAGAAGGGGTATTGTACGACTTCGGAAAAGAAACCTTTGGTTATATCACTCTGAAAGAGGTAAAGGGAAAAGGAACGATCCATATCTATTACGGTGAAAGTCCTGAAGAAGCCTTGGATACGGAATATTGCGAAACATTGGACAAATTGCTGGCAGAGCCGGGGCAGATAACCGATCTGGCCATCCGGAATACACGGAAACTATACGATGAATACACGTTGGACAACAGCAAGGCCTTCCGTTATGTCTATGTCACTTGCGATCCGGGAGTAACGATACAGGACGTTTCCATGCAATACGAATACCTGCCCGAAGAGTACCGGGGCTCATTCAAATGCAATGACGAAGAGCTGAACCGCATCTGGGAAGTAGGAGCATACACCATGCACCTTACTACCCGTGAATTCTTTATCGACGGCATCAAGCGCGACCGTTGGGTATGGAGTGGCGATGCCATCCAGAGTTACCTGATGAACTACTATCTGTTCTTCGATAATGAAACCGTGAAGCGTACCATCTGGCTGCTTCGCGGAAAAGACCCTGTGACCAGCCACAGCAATACCATTATGGACTACACCTTCTATTGGTTCCTCAGTATTTACGATTACTATATGTACTCCGGTGACAAAGACTTTGTAACCCAACTCTATCCGCGTATGCAAAGCATGATGGACTATGTATTGGGACGCACCAATGCCAACGGTATGGTGGAAGGTATGACCGGTGACTGGGTATTCGTAGACTGGGCAGACGGTTATCTGGACAAGAAAGGCGAACTCTCCTTTGAGCAAGTCTTGTTCTGCAAAAGTTTGGAAACCATGGCGCTTTGTGCCGGTCTGGCCGGTAATACGGCAGACAAAACCAAGTATGAGAAACTGGCTTCCGCTTTACGTTCCAAGCTGGAACCCGCTTTCTGGAATGAGCAGAAACAGGCGATGGTACACAACCGCGTTCAGGGCAAGCAGAGTGAGTCCGTTACCCGCTACGCCAATATGTTCTCTGTCTTCTTCAATTATCTGAATGCCGATAAACAGCAGACCATCAAACACACCGTATTGCAGAATGACAGTATATTGAAAATCACCACTCCTTATATGCGTTTCTATGAACTGGAAGCACTGTGCGCCTTGGGCGAACAAGAATCGGTGATGAAAGAAATGAAAGCCTATTGGGGCGGTATGTTGAAAGAAGGAGCTACCAGTTTCTGGGAGAAATACAATCCCGAAGAAACAGGTATCCGGCATCTGGCCATGTACGGACGTCCATACGGCAAAAGCCTCTGCCATGCATGGGGAGCCAGCCCCATCTATTTGCTGGGCAAATACTATCTGGGAGTAAAACCCACCAAACCCGGTTACGAGGAATACTCCGTCACCCCTTGTCTGGGCGGCTTGAAATGGATGGAAGGAACCGTGCCCACTCCATACGGCAATATCCATATCTATATGGATAAGAAAGAGATCCGTATCAAGTCCGACGGCGGAAAGGGAGTGCTGAACATTCCAACCCGGAAAGGAATAAAAGCCATGACCATAGAACCCGGAGAAGAACAAGTCTTCAAATACTAATGGAATAGATCAAAAAAAAGGTGATACCTACCTTCCCAGGCGGGTATCACCAACACTGTTTCGTAAGTTCCCGTTATCCGCTGATAACAGTACTTACCTCTGATCTAACATTAGTTTTCTTATGGGCTTCCGCCTGTATCACTACATTAGGAAGCGGAGATTCTACATCTTGGAAAAAAGTATCTTCCAAAAGCTTCGCTTTTTAGTCTCTTCTTTATTACCTGAACTTTGATAAATATCTTCGTATCCCCATTTGTCATGGATCATTCTGTAAATCATCCCCCATTCGGGCAGTCCTCCCAGATTACGGTCATCAATAAACAAATCCGCCTTCAGTTTTCTGGAGTAATGATTACTTTCCAGGGTTTCTTCCGCATAATTGCTGTTTACGGCATAAAACTCCAGTCCACGCTCCCGGCAGAAATCCACTGCCTCCTGTAATAATTTACCTTCCCGCACACTCCACAGGATAAGGCGATGCCGTTCCTGTTGTAGTTTTTTCAGCGTTTCTATGGCAAAGGGTAGTTCCCTGCCTATTTCGGGATATTTATGCTCCACTATTGTGCCGTCAAAGTCAACTGCTATAATCATTCCTTATGCTTTCGAAAATTCTTTAATACGCTGCTCCTCTGCCAGTCTGCATATCAGCAGGGTTCCCTCTTTCTCGGCTATGATATACCCGTCCAGTCCTTGTATTACCGCCTGTTTCAAATGCGGTGTGTGTACAATGCAGTTATTGCATTCATACATTCGGACATTCTCTCCTACAACGGCATTGTTCCGTTCATCTTTGGGCAGCAAGGAATGCAATGAGCCCCAGCTACCCAGATCAGACCATCCGAACTCTGCCGGCAATACATAAATCCGTTCCGCTTTTTCCATTACGGCATAATCTATGGATATACTTTCACAAGCAGGGAACAGCTCTTCTATGGTTTCTTTCTCTCTTTCGGTATAGAACTCCGGATAAATCCTGTCGAACACCTCGGCAATGCCCGGTGCATAACGGCGTATAGCCTCTTCTATGGTCTTTACATTCCATACAAAGATCCCTGCATTCCAGAAATAATTCCCGGCGTCCACATAGTGCCGTGCCGTTTTCAAGTCCGGTTTCTCTTTGAATTCATCCACTTTCCGTATATCCTGATCCACCTCTTCTCCCGCGGCTATATATCCGTATCCCGTTTCCGGGCGGCAAGGTCTGATACCTATGGTTACAATAGCCTTGCTTTGATCTGTCATCAGCAGTGCCTTGGCTATCACCCGGCGGAATTCATCCGTATTGATAACCAATGCATCCGCAGGAGTCACTACGATATTGGCGTGCGGGTGGTGTTTCTTGATTTTCCAGCAAGCGTATGTGATGCAGGGTGCCGTGTTACGTGCAACCGGCTCCGTCAGTATATGATGAGGCGGCACGGATGGCAATTGTTTCCTTACCGTCTCCTTATACTTATCCGAAGTCACTATCCATATATTATCCGGAATGCACAACCCTTGAAAGCGTTCCACTGTCAGTTGTATCAGGCTTTTGCCACATCCCGTCACATCAATGAACTGTTTGGGACATTCCGGCGTACTCATGGGCCAGAAGCGGCTTCCTATGCCACCTGCCATGATAACGATATGAGTTTCCATAACACGTATGCTCTTTATTTCTTTTTATATTCCAGATACCATTGGTACATCTTGTGCACCCCTTCCTCTATGTCTATTTTGTGATGCCATCCCAGTTCATGCAATTTGGTCACATCAGTCAGTTTGCGCATGGTTCCGTCCGGTTTCTCCGGATTGAATGTAATGCTGCCTTTATATCCCGTTTCCTTTACTATCAGATGAGCCAGGTCGGCGATGGATATTTCCTTTCCCGTGCCGATGTTGATGTGGCAGTTGCGTATCTCTTTTGTGCCGGGACGGTAAGTATCTTTAAAGTCCACATGCTCCATGATGAAAACACTGGCATCCGCCATCTCCTCACTCCATAAGAATTCGCGCAGCGGCGTGCCTGTTCCCCACAGTTCCACCCCATCCTTGCTGATGCCGTAGCTTTTCAGGACAGCCAGTATCTCCTCTGTTCTGCTCTCCCCGTTTATACCTTCCACCGGGCGCATATCCAGATCATAGCGTATGTTCTCCCAGTCACCCTCGTTCAGGCATTTGGCAAGATGTATTTTCCTGATCATGGCAGGCAGTACATGGCTGCGTTCCAGGTCAAAGTTATCATTGGGGCCATACAGGTTCGTGGGCATTACAGCGATATAGTTGGTACCATATTGCAGGTTGAAACTCTCGCACATTTTCAGCCCCGCTATTTTGGCGATGGCGTATGGCTCATTCGTATATTCCAGCGGGGAGGTGAGGAGAGCATCCTCCTTCATCGGCTGCTGTGCATCTCTGGGATAAATGCAGGTACTTCCCAGAAACAATAATTTCTTCACTCCGTGACGGAAGCTTTCCCCTATCACGTTCTGTTGTATTTGCAGGTTCTTGTAGATAAAGTCCGCCCTGTATGTGCTGTTTGCCATGATACCTCCCACGTGGGCGGCGGCAAGGATTACATATTCCGGTCTTTCTTGGTCAAAGAAGTCCTTTACGGCAACTCCGTCCAGCAAGTCCAGTTCCTTGTGGCTTCTGCCGGTCAGGTTGGTGTAGCCCTTTTCTTGCAGGTTACGCCAAATAGCGGAGCCCACGAGTCCGTGGTGCCCTGCTATATAAATTTTGGCTGATTTCTCCATTGAAATTCTTGACTAATGATTTAACAGCTTGCTTTGAGATGAAGTTTCTTCACGAATTTCATATCGTGTTTCACCATGATTTTCACCAGTTCCTCGAATGAAGTCTTGCGGGGATTCCATCCCAGTAACGTTTTGGCTTTGGTAGGATCTCCCAGTAATTGTTCCACCTCTGCCGGGCGGAAATATTTGGGATCCACCTCTACCAGCACCTTGCCTGTAGCTGTGTCAATACCTTTCTCGTTCACACCTTCACCTTCCCAGCGCAAGTCGATGCCCGCTTCCTTGAAAGCAAGGGTGGCAAATTCGCGTACAGTGTGATATTCTCCGGTGGCTATAACAAAGTCTTCGGGCGTATCGTGTTGCAGAATCAGCCACATACATTCCACATAGTCTTTGGCATATCCCCAGTCGCGCAGGGAGTTCAGATTCCCCAAGTACAGTTTATCTTGGAATCCTTGTGCGATGCGTGCCGCCGCCAGGGTAATTTTCCGGGTAACAAAAGTTTCGCCCCGGCGTTCACTTTCGTGATTGAACAAAATACCGTTTACGGCAAACATGCCATAGCTTTCGCGGTAATTCTTGGTTATCCAGAAACCATATTGCTTGGCTACTCCGTATGGAGAACGGGGATAGAAAGGAGTAGTCTCTTTCTGAGGAACTTCCTGCACCAGTCCGAAAAGTTCCGAAGTAGATGCCTGATAAATCTTGGTTTTCTTTTCCAGCCCCAATATACGTACCGCCTCCAGCATACGCAGCGTACCTACCGCATCCGCTTCCGCTGTGTATTCGGGCACGTCGAAGCTTACTTTTACATGGCTTTGTGCGGCCAGATTATAAATCTCGTCAGGTTGTACGGACTGTATGATACGTATCAGTGAGCTACTGTCCGTCATATCCCCCCAATGCAGGTTCACCAGTCGGTTCTGCTTCATATCCCGTACCCATTCGTCCAGATACAGATGTTCTATACGTGCAGTGTTAAATGAAGAAGAACGTCTCAGGATACCATGTACTTCGTATCCTTTTTCTATCAGGAACTCGGCCAGGAACGAACCGTCCTGTCCTGTGATACCTGAAATCAATGCTACTTTTTTACTCATATTTTGTATTATTCTAGAAAAAATGTTTTATACCATGACCTGTCTTCATGCATACTTGCATTTGGACCGGTATAAATAATTCTTATTCTTTTTTATTTGCGGCGTCAGGTTGTATCAGGCTCTCTTCCTCTGCTTCCGGTATTTCACTCCACGGCAGTCTGGCTTCAATGAACTGTGGAATCTTTGAAAGAATTTTGCCTTTCAGTGCCGAGATGGGTTTTATGCCGTGACTTTTATACATTCTCAAGTCCTCCGCCCATTTCTGTTTGCTTTTTCCCGCATCGGTAGAAAGCCCCCCCATTCTCATTTTCACGATGTATTTGTTCAGGTAATATACTTTCAGGTCGGCTTCATACAGATAGCGCACCAGCAAATCCGAGTCGGCGGCTATCTTATAACTTTCGTCGTAAAGCCCCCATTTATCCATACACTCCTTCTTTATATAGACAGTGGGGTGGAGTGGGAGCCATCCGTTTTTCACATTCTCTTTACTGTATCGTCCGCTTATCCAGTTTCGTATCATCAGGTTGGTGTCGTCATAATCTACAAAGACCCCGTTACCGTATATCATATCCGCATCTTGCTCCTCGAATGTTTTCACTATGTCGGAGATGGTGTGAGATGAGAACAGGAAATCATCGGAGTGAATCAGACCGATAATATCTCCTGTTGCTGCACGTATTCCTTTGTTGATCGCTTCATACATACCTTTATCCGGCTCGGAGATAATTGTATCTATCCCGTTTTTATATTCATTGATGACAGCCAGCGAGTTATCTTTCGACGCTCCGTCCACCACAATGTATTCTATGTAAGGATAATCCTGTTCCAGCACACTTTCTATTGCTCCACGAATGGTGGCTTCCCGGTTGTAGCAGGAAGTGATAATTGAAACTTTCATAGATTTTATATTTGGATTAAAAATTTCAGATGGAAGGAAACCATTCTTTTAATTTTTGATTAATCAGCTTTTCAGCATTTCCTTTTTTTATTTGTTGGAAGTCAAAAGAATAGGCCTCTTTTATTTTTTGTGGTAAATCTTTTTCATCAAAAACACCGATTACACATCCCAGTTTATCCAGTTTCCTAATAAGTTGAAATTGGTCGTGAATATGTTCTGTTTTGTCGTGCCGGGGAATAACTACAATTCTTTTTTTTTGTTCCATAGCTTCAGATATTGCTCCCCATCCACCTTGCAATATTAGAATATCTGCAGATTTAATATATTGCTGCATTTCATCTTTAGTACAGAAGTCAAAAGCTTTTGCATGGCGATAATTAAAATGAGTATATCCTGTCTGTACTATCACTTCTTCTTGAGTGGTAGCAGCCCACTCGTCTATGGCTTTGGCCATGCGAACAAAAGCCATGTCCATTGTGCCTAAACTAGCAAATATCATAATACACCACAACAAATAGCGTTAGGAAATATAGTTTTCATTTCTTCCCATTGAACGAGAAATAGATCTGCATATTTTTCTATCCATATAGGAGTTTTGGATGCATGTGTTACATCTGCGGCTGAGTTGATAAAGATTACTTTGGATTTTAGTAGCTTTTTTGCAAAGAAAACAGTAGGTACAGCTACTCCAGCTCCCGTTGTTATGATAACATTTGGGCGTTTTATTAATACCCAAAATATAGCCTGTATGCAATTTATGATTAAACTCCATTTTTTAGCAGGTTGAAAATTTACTAGGAACACATGTTCTTTGTCTTTCATGAATGCTTTTGTAGAAGTTGTTTTTAAAGTGAGCCAATAACAATTCCAATTATTGGGGATATCTCCAATAGCTAATTGTAACTCTCTTAAATGTCCTCCTGCTGAGCAGGCAAGACATATTTTTGGCTTGTGAACAGACATATTCGATTAATGTTTCAGTATTCTTTTTTTTATATATTTAGCCGGATTTCCTGCATAAACTCCCCACGGCTCTGCGTCTTTTACCATTACTGTACCTGCGCCTATCACAGCACCTTCCCCAATCTCTATATCAGGACCGATGAATGTATTAGCGCAAATCCATGTCTGATTGCCGATACGGATTTCGGGACGTAGTAGGGGAAGAGCCGGATCGGTATAGTCATGTGTGCCTGCACATACATGGACCCGATGGCTGACAGTTGCTTTTTCTCCTATTGTTACTTTACCTAAATTATAGATCAGGGTTTCTTCTCCAATGGCACTCCAATCGCCTATTTCCAGATTCCACGGGAACCAGATAACGGTGGAGGAGTATATATGGACATGTTTTCCTATTTTAGCTCCGAATAGGCGTAGTATCGTATTTCTATATCCGAAAGCTATACGGGGAGAATTACGGAAAAAGAATTTTCCGAATGTCCACAGTATACGTTTTACATAGATCCATTTGGAGTAGTTCAGATGATTACGGTTTTCTGCTATATTTAGCTCTGTTTTACTATTCATATACAAAATCGGGTTTTTCTCCTTGATTAGTTAACCATTTATATAGCATTATCATTTTTTGGGCTGATGCATCCCATGTAAAGTTTTCACTTACTAATTTATATCCTCTATTTCCCATGCTAATACGTTCTTCGTCACTCATGTTAAAAAGAGTTTGAAGCCCTTGTTTAATAGATGATACATTATCTTCTATTCTGATGGCTGCATTTGCTTCAAAACCTTCAGGTATATTGCATTGTGGAGTCATTACTACAGGAAGTTTCCATGACCATGCTTCAAGTATGGTCATAGGAAGCCCTTCTCCATGTGAAGGCAAGATGTAAGCATCTGCGTTTGCGTACATTTTTATTTTATCTTCTCCAAACAATCCTCCATGGAATATTACAATCTCTTTTAAATTGTTGGAATGGACTATATGCTCCAGTTTTGTTTGGCAATTTTCATGATCCCAGCCTACTATATCAATGATCCAATTATTAAAGATATTAGGATTCTCTTTTTTTAAGGTGGCTATTGCTTGTAGTAAAATATCGATTCCTTTTTTAGGATGCAATCTTCCTAAATATAGTAAATGGTAATTTGAATCCGGCTTTACGTATTTCTTTGTGGTTTTAGGAAGATTTATTCCATTAGGTATAATAGCTATGGGTTGTTTCAAACCATAAGCACGAATATCTTCCATTTCCTTTTGGCATAAAGCATGATAGCAATTAACTGCTTTAAGTCCTTTTGAAAAAAAAATATTTGCGATAATTCTTTTTATTTTACCTTGTTTCTTAATGATGTATGGATCTAGCATTCCATGCGGAGAACAAACGATAGGAATCTTATAATGTTTTTTCCATATACCCATTAATATATGAGGATAACGCCATAAGGCTTCCATGTGAAAAATATCAGCAGTTTCTTGTAACAATTTTTTTTTGACTTCTTTTGAGTAGAGCATTGGACCTGCTTTAAAAAGTTGTATAGGTAATCCTTTCCAACTAGGTAAATCTTTGAGAACATTTTCATCTTTATATGAAAAAATTTTTATCTCTTCTCCTGTGAAAGCTTTATTTGTAAATAAATCACAAACGGCATTAAAAACGCCTCCTGCTTTACGGGTGATGGAATAGGTGAAAATAAGTATTTTCATTGATTATAATATTTTCTATTGTATATTCTTTTTGTTATTAGTTTTTTGGCTGTAAGATTTAGTGCTAAAATTCGCTTTAGAATTACAATTCTGATATTTTTTTTGTGTATAACAAATTGAATTGTAAAAAATAGTAGAATCAAGAATTCAATTTTGGCAAAAATTAGCTGTAATCCATGTGTTACACCTACAGTGGAATTTGCTAGCATATAGAAAAATAAGGTCATATATAAAGTAGAATAGCTTCCTCTCTTTCTTATCCATGCAAAAATTCGTGCAAGAAAATAGAAAACAAAAAAACCGAACCATGAAAAGGCAGAAAAAGCATCGTAATATCCTGTGGTACAAGTTATCCCATTGGTAAGTGCTTGTATATATTTATCTGCTTCAAATGGTATTATAAGAGATGTTTTAATATTTTCACCAACTAATCTTTTAGGTATATAATTGAAAACAAATCCATTCCATATGAACGATCCATAATTATATTCATTCTTTTGAAAGCAATAATCTATACCTAATGCAGCATTACCTAAATCCATACCTGCACGTTCATTATACGAACCTCCTGTAAAAGACTTTTTGATATTTTTTATGAAATTGATATCACTAATGCTATTTTGGGAATCCTTCCCCATATTGGTTCTTATTTCGCTAATACTTAAACTGCCAATGCAGCCTACAATAAAAAAAATAGTGAAAATTTTCTTTATTAAATTATATCTATTGGGGAATTTTATAGCTAGTAAATAAGCGTATAATAATGCAACTGTAAAAGTGGATAATCTAGAACCATAAATTCCAAACGCATAATGCAAAATTGGAAGAGTTGACAGAATTAAGCATCCAACTAGCCAAAGTGTTAATTTATTTTCCCGCAAATACATTAATGTCAGAATGAGGGATATGTAACCTAATGCCTGAAATTGAAATGCAATAACACCATCAGTTGCAGTTTTTATACCAGCATGACTTGCCGACATAATTAAATCAAAAATTAAAGAGCCTGGTGCAAAAAGAATGATAAGAGGTTTTATCCATGAACTCTTTATATCAAGTATTTTATTAGATTTCAAAGTGACTTTACGCTCATAACCAATCATAAATGCTAAATTGCAACTAATCATTGTTATGAGGAGGTTGTATAAAATAGAGGGATTGTACACATGGGGTAGATAATAAATTGTTGTCAATTGAGGAAGGATTTGTCCCAATGACATAAATGCAATTACATAAACAGGAGAAAAGATTCCCATTGGCTTTCTGTAATAGTAATATATCATATAGATATTTACTATTATATAAATAATAATTAAGATTTCAATCAAGGCTATTAATCTTTTAGGTTGTGCAAAAAGTCAATATGTGTTTTTGCCATATTTTCTAATGTATATAATTGAATTTTTTTTCTGTTATTAGCAGCAATTTTATCTCTTAGGGATTTATTATCTATTAGTAAATTAGCATATTGGGCTAATAATTCTGTATTATTTACGGGAATAATATAACCATTTTCTTCATTTTTGATTAATTCTAATCCTGCAAGACAATTGTCTGTTGTAATAATAGGCAATCCATAGGCCATAGCTTCATTTATTACTAATCCCCAAATGTCTTCTCTTGTTGGCAATACATATATATCAGAAGCTATATAATATTGAGCAAGATCTTGTGGTGGTGTAAAACCTATGAAATGAACATTGTTTAAATTGTTCTCTTTACATAAACTTAAATATTCTCTAGTGGGTTCACCTCCTACAATATAAATTCCGCATTGTTTTGAAATGTTTTTTGCTGCTTTAAGTAAGATGTCAACACCTTTTCTATAAATAAATTGTCCAGAAAAAAGTATTATGACATTATATTTAATACCAAGAATCTTTTTATATTTTAGTTTGTCTTCAGCAGTTAAGTTCTTATATACGTCTTTTTGGAAAGAGGTCGTGAATGGATAAACCATTATTTTATTATTAGCACCATAATATTGCAGATATTTGCTAGTGCCTTTACTAGAAGATAGGTAAGCTTTTGCTCCAGAGATAAAAAAGCGTTTAATATAGTAAGTAATTTTATTTTCTTTCTTTATGAATCCTCCATCAGAGTTTAATAAATAGGGTATCTTAAATAGTTTTAAATAAAGTAGTGATGACATTTGGATAAATGTGCTATACATACCGATTACAATATAGTCATATTCAGCATTTTTTCGAAGATATTTGAATTGTTCTAAAGAAAATGCAGTATTACGAAATGTTATAGACTTTAAGTATATTCCTTTAAAGTGAGTGAAATCTTCATGAAACCATGATTTTTCTTTATCTGTAATTTGATCAGGACGCCGTTCAAATAATACTGTTAAGTCACAGAGTTTACCTAGTTCGTTAAAAAAATCTACTCTATAAGGAGATGGACCTCTCCATATAATTAAGACCTTAATATTTTTTTCTCTTTTATACATTCTAAAATTGCTTTTGATACATTTTTCTGATATATATCCCAAGAATATCTGAGTGAGGTTTCTCGGGCACATTTAGACATTTCTGATATTTTATCCATATTATTTTTGAACCAAATAATATGATGTTTTAGTTCATCGTTTTTGTTTGCATTATAGACGAAGCCATTAATGCCATTTTCAATGACATCATTAACTCCTGAATAATATGTGCATAAAAGTGGTAATCCAGTAGCCATTGCCTCTAGTCCTACCATAGCCATGCCTTCACACAAAGAGGGAAGAATAAAAATATCACATTGATTATATAAATCATTTAATTTATCGCGGGTAATAAATCCCATGAAATGTATATTTTTAATACCTGAATAATTTGTATATAATGAAGAATTTTTATCGTATGTGCCAGCTAAAAATAATTCAACGCCATCTATTTCAGATACGACTTGGAGTAAACGATGTGAACCTTTTCTATAAGAAATATTACCTACATAAATAATCCTAAGAATATCATCTTTTCTTTTCCGTTCTTTATATGAAAACATTTTTATATCAACTCCATATGGAACTAATTTAATTTTTTCTCTAGATATTCCATTAGAAAGAAGACTTAACTCTACAAAATGAGATGGGACAAGGAAATAATCTACCATATTACATCCTTCTTTGTCGTTTCTAATCATCTTTTCATCCCAATAGCTCATATGCATTTTTCTAATTTCTTTTAAGCCGGTTTCATCTATTTCTTTTTGAAGAATATCATGGATGTATTCTCTTTTGGCAATAGACATATCCATGATTTTAACAATTCTAGTGTTGTCTAGTTCTTTTAAATGTTTGTTAGAGCTACCATTGTATATAATTATTGCATCTGGAGATTCTTTTTTAACAAATTTCATTAATTTTTTATAGAAAAGTGATTCAACAAAGAAATTCCAATTTTCGGTGAAATAATTAAGTAGAGGAAAGCGATTTAAAAAAAGAGTTATTACTACAAATATCTCATTGATTTGTTTTACTTTATTTTCTGATATAGACGAACAAAAGCGTGTTGATAGCTTTTTCTTTAAATCTCCTTTTGCGATTTTTGAAATCAATGACGTAATGCTTCCCCTTTTATTGTAAACTGATGTAACATAATATTGGAGAATACCAGTTCTTTCCATTGCTGTTGCGGTTTGAAAAGAATGTTGTTTTCCTGGATGAGAAACGATTATTTTAATATTATCCATTATAGTTAATGTTAAACTGTGAAAGGAATGTTTGTATATTTGTTTTTGGTAATATAATTTCTGTTTTGAAACTACTATTGATTATTTGACTAAGATTTGAAATATTCTCTTGATTTACTACAGGTAAATTAAAATCTCTATTTAATTCCGTAGCTCTATTATCTATACCAATGATAATACTTCTTCTTTTATGTTGTAAAGCACGAATACCTCCATGTAGTCGTGTTCCTATAAAATCAACTTCATGTTTTTTTAGAAAATTATCATAATCACTTAAGTGGGGATTTATGATTTCTATTTCATTCGTTTTTTTCAATGTTTTAAAATAAGAATAATCCCGATGTCCTTGAGGCCAAAAAAAGACTTTACTGTAATCATGTTTTAGGACTTCTATTATATGGTTGTCGCGCTCTGGATTAGGTTTATAGTCAGTCAAGGTCAAAACAGCTTCTTTGGCTTTTTTAGATGGAATTAAAGTGCATAATGTAGGTGTTAGCGACCACATTGTTGGACACCCCGTATTGATAACGTTGTCAATCCCAATATTTTTTAGTAGCTTTTCTGTATAGCTGTCACGAACAGAATGTAATGTGCTTCCTTTAAAAAGCCATTTATATGAAATCTTTGTTAAGAAAGTAAATGTTTGATTATATTGCTGCGCACCAACACCTATTAATATTGCATTTTTGATGTTAGGTAATGTTAGAGGTGTTAAATTCCATTGCTTAAGATGAATAATGGGATTTAAATCACCAACGATAAGGTTACTCCCTAGTATAAATTTATAATTAGATTTTCCTAAAAAATACATATATCGATTAGATAGGGGAGTGTGAGTAGGTAATTCTACGCAAAAAGATGGAGAAAATAATTCATGCATTTCATGCTTTATTGAATCAACGATAATTTGGTCTCCTACGTTTTCGGATCCAATACTGGGCTCAAAAAGGAAAATTTTTTTCATTATTATTTAATATATTCACTGCTATTGCTCAAATATGGAAAAGGAAATGTTCAATATATATGTACGCTTTGAAAGTCGTAGAAGTAATTCGGTATTATTAATATCTAAAGGAGACTTCTATTAATTTTCCTGTTCAATAGATGAATTCTAGCTAATTAAGTTTTTGTTGAGTTTGAAATAATATATAGTGCTCCATTTTAGGGGAGATTGACAATGTATTGAAAAATATATTTTTTAAGAGAATAGAATTCGCTTAAATTCCTCTATGTTATTTTCTTTTATATAAGGTGTTCCATCGATGGCTGATATATTATTATAATTAGCCATTGAGTATGCAAGTTTTTGGGGATTTATATTGCAGATTGTTTGCCCTAATTTGTAATTTTTAATTAAATACCCTAAAAGTCCTTCTGCAGGTCCTATTACAGGTTTATTAAATCGAGCTGCATATCCTAAAACTCCACTACTTTGGTTTACATTTGTATATGGTAATAAGATATAGTCACATGTTATGCATAATGAAGATAGAAAATCGTATTCACAGAAATAGTCATAAACTAATATTTGACATTTATCTTTGCTTTTTTTGAGCTTTTTATAAAATTCATCCTTGCATTCATCTCCTATTTTTCCAGCAAAAATAAAGGTGAAATTATTATTACTTTTTAAATACTCTAATGAATCTAAAATAGTGATAGTGCCTTTTCTGTATCCAAGGCCACCAAAATGTAGAAATACAATATTATTTTGGGGTATATTTAATTTTTCTTTCAAATTTTCTCCATTGCCGATTACCGGTATTGGATCTGGTAGAAAATTAAATTTGTGAGTATTATATTTTTTATTTAATCTTATTGTACCATACTTATCATTAAGAATAAATATTTTCTTAAATTGCGGTGAGTTTTTTAATAGCTGGTATTTTATAGAGCTGATCAATTTATGTGAATTGAATTTTTCTCTTTGTTCATATAGAAAAATTCTATATATAATACCTCTAAATTCTATCTTTTTGTTTAATATAAATGGCAAGAATGGAAGATATTCCATTAGCATTGTTGTGATGATAAGTGATATATTATATTCTTTGCATTTTTTTCTAAGATAAATACTTTTGTAAAATGAACCAACTAATAACTTGTTGTTAATGCATTTATCTAATATAATAGGGTCTATGTATTCAAATCTTACATTAGCAGATTTTTCCCAAGTGTATTTTTCTTTTACTTCTTTAAAACTATCTGCGATAAGAAATACATAAGAATTGGATTTGTCATTAATCGCATATTCATAATAATGATGAAGATATTCCAAATGGTGTCCTGCAAATCCTGTTTCGAAAATTAGAATATTTCCCATTGACTTACAATGTTTAAGGGATTTTATTAATAGAGTTTATTATGTAATGATTTTCGTGTTAGATCAATTTTTTCTTGTCTGAATTTGAAATATTTGATTCTTCTATTGTTCTTTTATTATAATAAGTTTCGAATAGAGAGAGAAGAGTTTTTGTATTCATGGTGATATTACATCATATGTTCAAACCAATAATATATGTCTTTAAAATCGCATTGGGTCCAGAAGTGAGATCATAATTGCTTTTTTGGGGACTATTGTTGAAAAAGTAATAATATATTTTTCTATTTTGGTTGAAAATATACGTTTTAATCCTGATATCAAAACCTCTGCAGGAGATCTTCCAAGTATAATAAAATTCTCTTCGTTTTGTGTATAGTCTTTATTTATTAAAAAACTTGTACATATGATTGATAAATTTTTTGTTTTACTTCCTTTTGTTATTGATGTACGGTTACCTATTCAATTACATTTCCCTATTAAAGTTTCACTTTCTCGTTTTGTTGCTATCAACTAATTTCCTATTCGTTTTATAATATCTTTGGTATTGAGCATTTGTCTATATCTACCGGAGTGAGATTTTTTTTCTTTATATTGCTGTTTTTGTGTTTACATTTTGTTTGAAAGCATATACGAACTTCATTTGTACATGAGTTATACAATAGAATCTGTATCAGAATGTAATAATTATTCTGAATTCTAAATAAATAGTCTATTATTTTTATTTCTAACAATTTGCAATAATCAGAAAGTATATATGTTGTTGCTATTTATTTCATTTTATTCTTCAAGAATGTACTTATCATATTTTTTTCTTGTTTGCTTAATCCGATTACTATAATGATTAAACTTAATGAAATGCTGTTTAAACAGAGAATCGAGATTAGCCCCCAAATAGTCTGTGGAATAAACAATGTAATTATTTTGCATATAAACGATGCTGGTATAGCTACAAAGAAACAGGGTTTGATTACTTTTTTAAGCAATTCATTTATTCTTATGATTGAAACTTTTGATGCTATCCATACTCGTATTGTACAAACAAATATTTCATACAATACCATTGCTATTATCAGGGCATTAGGATCATTGGTTATTATGCCGGCATAGTAGCTGATAGGCAAAACTAATAAATATATAGCTTCGGGCCATATCATAAATTTAGTAATATTACCGGTTGCATATACTGCTGTTCGTATTGTTTCAAAAGAAGCATAGGTAAGACTCAGAAATATGGTGCATTGTGCATAAGTCACTGCATATGGTGGCACATTACCTAGCCAGAGGTGCATGATATATTCCGTTTGAAAAAGAAATGGTATCATTATAAAAAAAATAAGAAATACTTGAAATTTACTTCCTGCATAGACAAGCTTTTTATGTATATCCAGCTCACCATTGGCATATGTTTTTGTTATTTGTGGAGCAATGGCACGTTGCAAATTTTGAGCAAATGACAGAACTGAGTTTTTCAATTGCATTGAAATTGTATATACAGCGTTAATAGCCACCCCGAATGTAAGATTGATAACGAGGATAAACCCTTGTGACGAAAGAACCTGCAAAGCACCGGAAGCAGAGGATATACCGGCAAATTTGCCAATTTGCATTATTTGGTTTTTGTCTATAATCATATGGTAATGGACTTCCGGAAATTTGCGATGGCAATATATCTGATAAGCTATTCTTATTAATATGCTTATTGTTGCCATCAATATAGCATAGATTAATAAACGGCCGGTAGGAAAATAGCTAAGGCAATAGGCTGAAGCACATGTTAAGATTACTTGAAGAATACTGATAGCAGCAAAAGCATTCATTTTTTCATGTGCTACAATTAGTGAATTATAAGGAATGCTTATAAGACCAATTATACAAGTGAGTACTGATATTTGAAACACCCATTGGGCTGCATCCATACTTTCCGCTGGTATGTTTATTTTGGTATGTAGAAACCATAGACCTCCGACCTCAAGTAGTATAAATATGATTCCGGACAATAAGAATATGACATTTAAACAAGAACAAAATACTTTATTTGGATCACCGTTATCACGTCCTATTTCATAAGTCAGAAAACGTTGTACGGCATTGATCATTCCACCACTGAAAACAGCGAACATACTGACAATACTACCAACGACACCATAGATTCCCATATCCTCTACACCAAGATTGGCAAGTGTTAAACGTGTGGTATACAAATTTAACCACATCGTAAACAGCATACGTACATAAAGTAAAATGGTGTTTTTAGCTAAGCGATTTTTGTTAAAATTGTCAGACATTGATGGATGGAATGTTTATTTTAAAAGTTTTTCTTCTATTTGTTTAATAGATATCTTTCTGATTTCAAGAAAAAATGTTATTTTTAATGAGCTAATAGTCAACAATATGAATTTAGAAAATTTCTTCCAATTAAATTTCTCTTACAGGATGGGTCAGGTTTCATTTACCAACGAATGAATCTTGTTTAATATTAACTATTTCTTTATGGAATTCTATATTCCGACCCAAGATAGGATATGAACCTTACCTTTTTTTCACACGGTCACAGATCGAGCGACTGCTTTTTTATAAATTAGTAGATGGTAGAGAAAATCTTATTTAACGGTGAATTTCTAAATGCGTTTGCTTCCTCTCGATAACTTTGTTACGAAGTTTATGTTATAGAAAAAAGTTTCGGGAAAGAATAGCCTGTATCACACCTCAAGCGTGTCTGTTGCCTTTGAAGGCACTTTTGGAAAACAGTTCATTCAAAATGACGGTAACATCCGTTTCAAGCAAAGAATAATTCTGTGAATTTTCTTTTCTGTCATATCAGTTGTATTCCGTTTTTCAGAGCTTCCTGTACTACCGGTGAATCCTCATGGTCACCGATGACGTCAATCTTTTGGTCACCCAAATGCAGTTTCAAGCGTGCGGTCATGCGGATGCGTGCCAATACACCCTTCTTTTCTCCCGTGCTGCGGACTAATAAATCAATATCTCCTCCACGCTTTTCGTCATTCAGACGGGAACCGAAGAGATATACCTGCACTGTTTCACCATAAATATCTTTAGCTATTTGGATGATGGTCTGTATTTCTTTAGATTGCAAACGCATGCCTTTATTCTCCTTTCTTACCGCAAAGTTACAAATTCCCCTCCACATTTCCTAGCGTCCGCCATCCTTATTTCATCTTCTCCACAAACCCCACCGGCATATCAACCCCAGCACATCCCAGCAAATCCAGTCTTACCACCACTTTCGCTTTTCCATCCACTTCCACCAGTTCTCCTTCCAGACCCTTTAGCGGACCTTTGACCACCCGTATCAATTCTCCCGGAGCCAATGGCGCGGTACACATCTCCACCGCCTCGTCCGAATAATCCAGCATAAATTTGAACCGTTCCATCTGTTCGTCCGGAATCACCGCCGGAGTATGTTCGCCATGCAGCACCATATACCGGCTGATGGCCGACAACGTGAGCACCTGCGAACGTTCCGCCGCATCTACATGGACAAAAATCATCATGGGGATAACCACCCGTTTTATTTTCTTTTTCCGGTAAGTCCATTGGCGGATTTCTTCTTGTACAGGCAGGAAGTTCTCTATGTTCATTGCGGTCAGCCGTTCGGCCGTCTTCTTTTCGTGGTGAAGGCGGACATACGCCACTAGCCATTTTTTCATATTCGGAGGAAGGAAAAGTAATGTTAGATGTTCTAAAAAATGAAAGAAATGATGCCTCTTGAGCACGCTACGCTGTTACCTGTGTCATTCCCAGGTAAGCTTGTCGTTAAATTCTGATGCAAATATAGACATTTTTTTACGATAACAAGCTATTTGTTCGCAAAAAATGAAAAAATTAACAAGAATGACGTATTTATTTATACTTTTGTGCTTTTTATATTTTAAATGATATTAACATTGTGGAAAAATCAAGATTTATAAGAAAAATAGTGGCAGATTGAGCTTCCTTCAAGAGTTGGAAAAAATCATGGCCGGATATCGCCTGTCCGGTGAAGGCTACACTGATGAGGAAATGAGAGTTCTGAAGCGCATGTGCAAAAGTATGTTGGCTGATATAGACGAGTTTCTGCGGAAAAAGGAGGAAAAGAAGAAGAAAGAACGGAAAGAGAAGAAAAAGAGGAAAGAAAGGAAATAAGGAGCAAAATGTGAAAAGACATTAAAAGGAAGTCTCCCGGTTATTTGTACACTTGTATCATAAATGGGTATTGTAAATCAGTGCTTTACATTGGGTAAGTGTACAATTTTAACTTTTGATTGTATGGGTTTGCAATATACTTTTGCTTTCATGGTGGAGGGAAATGCCCTCCTTTTGATAATTTAAATTCATACATGAATGGTTTATACCGATTTATGCTCTTTCTATTTCTCGGTGTTTGATGAACATGCCGTGGATATGACATTGGAAGAGTTTGTGAAGCTTCTGCGTGGCGAACGCTGGAAGGTGCAAGTGGAAGAGTATCAGCGCCTGAAGGCTTCGGGCAGGGAGACAGAGGCCAAGAAGTTAAAGAGAAAACTGGCCGCGCTGGTGATAGCCGGGCGTTGCGATGGGAGCCATGCCGAAACCAATCTGAAGCAGTGGAGTGGGGACGCCATGCTGGATGTGGATAAATGTAACGGCCGTGTGTCTGAGTTCTTGCAGGTCTTGAAGGACACTCCTTGGGTGAAGGCGGCATGGCGCAGCGTTTCGTACGACGGGCTGAAACTGGTGGTGCGTGTGGAAGCGGAGAGTGTGGACGAATATCGTCTGGCATACGCGTTGGTGGCATGGCACGTGGCGCAGCTTCTTGCCTTTCCCTGTGACATGAGTTGCAAGAATCCCACCCGTCCTTGCTTTGCATCGTATGATCCGGAGGCTTTTTTTCGTCCGGATACCGAAGTTTTTCCCTGGCGGCGCTTTGTGACGGAGCATCCCGACAGGGTGGGGGAGATTCTGGCGGAGCTGAAAGTGAAGACCCCGGCAGGTGCGTCCGGGCCTCCCGTTGCGGCTTCGGGCATGCTGCACACATTCTTCAACGAGTTCCTGGAGCAGAATCCCTTTGTGGATGGCAAAAAGAATGAGTTTTTGTTGAAGCTGGGACGTATCGCCCGCTATAAAGGAGTGGGCGAGGAAGAGTTGGCACGGCTGAAAACGCTGGCGGTGGAAAGGCTGGCGGGTATGGGGTGTGCCGCCGGGGATATACCTCCGCGCATAGACTCCGGATACCGGTATGCCGACATGAACAAGGGGCCCGAAACACCTGCTTCCAGGGCTCACAAGGCTCAGGGCTCACCTATGCGGTATTCTGAGCCCAATGAGGGGGAGGAAGAGGCTGAGTTAGAGAAACTTGAGGCTGACAAGTTGCGTCGTGAAGTTCCGTGTCTTCCGGATGAACTGTTCGACCGTTTGCCCGACTTTTTGAAGCGTGGGTTGACGCACGTCCGCAACAAGCGCGAGAGGGATATTCTGTTGCTCTCCATGATTACCAACATCAGCGGTTGCCTGCCGGGGGTGAGGATGAATTATGGAGGAATGGTTTATTCCGCCGATCTCTATCTGGTGGCTTTGGCCGGTTCGGGCAGAGGAAAGGGGGTGATGCAGCTGGCGGCAATTCTGCCCGCAGCCATTCAGGAGTATTACGATGAATTGAACAGGAAGGATGAGCGTGAGTACCGGCAGAAGCTGCTGAAGTGGAATCTGGAGGAACGGCTTGCCGCTCAGGAAAAGAGGGTTCCCGATTTGGACCAATGCCCGGAGATGCCGGTGGAACGCATCCTGAAGGTGGCTCCCAATATTTCGAAAAGCCAGTTGATACTGGCTTTGGAGGCGGGTGGAGCGGTCGGCTTGGTGATGAATGCCTCCGAGCTGGACATGATAAGTTCTGCCATGCACCAGGAGTATGGAAAACATGATGATGTGATGCGTGCCGCTTCCCAGCACGAGGAGGTGTCTTCTTATTTCAAGACGGATCACCGGCTTGTTGTTGTGAGTGACCCTCATCTGGCATTATGCGCTTCGGGTACTCCCGCCCAGTTGCATAAATTTATTTCTTCGCTGGAGAATGGAATGTACAGCCGTGTGGCTTTCTATGTGGGACAGGCCCCCTGGGAGTATAAGTCGGCAAACCCCGGCAAGGCCCGGCTGGATATGCGCGCTTATTTCAAAGGGATGGGCGAGGAGCTGCTGCGTATGTTCATCTTTCTCTCCGGATCGCCTACCGAGGTGGTTTTCACCGAGGAACAATGGAAAGAGCATACGGAGCGTTTCAGAACGTATCTGCGTGAGGTAGTGGCGGAAGATGATGATTCTCCGGGGGCCATTGTGTTGCGCCACGGACTGATGATGTCTCGTATTGCCATGGTGCTGACTGCATTGCGTAAGTGTGAGCCGCAATGGAATACATCGGAGTGGAAGTGTTCGGATGAGGATTTCCATACGGCGATGCAGATAGTGGATGTGTTGCTGGAACACAGTTTGCTGCTTTCCACTTCCATGGATGATACTGCCGGAAGAATCAGGCCGGTAAAGGCTTTTTTCAAACTGCGTCCCGTCTTGAAAAAAATGCCGCGCGAGTTCACCTATTCGGAGCTGATGGCGGCTGCCAATGAAGCCGGGTTGCCTACAGCATCCGTGAAACGTTATTTGTTGCGTTTGGTGTATTATCAAATCGTTGAGAAAGAGGATGGTAAGTATAGAAAGACCGGCAAGTCTTGGCTCAGAAAACCGCCTAAGTGAGCCCTGAGCCTTGTGAGCCTTAAATGCAGGTGAAAAAGATCCTGTTGTTTTCAAAAAACAACAGGATCTTTCCGGTAAAACAACAGGGGATTTTAAAAAAACAACAAGGTCTTTCAATGTAGACAACAGGTTCTTTGGGAAGCGTATGTCCTAAGGTTCTCCCAGATGCCTCACTATGATTGCCACTTCATGCTTCAGAAAGCTGTGGCGGAATTTGTTGTAGCCCGCTTCGTTCAATTCTTCCTGTAGCAGCATGTTTCTCCGCATCCAGCGATACAGGGTTTGCAGGGCTGCCGCGGCAGTTCGCCCCGGGCTGTATAGTTCTGCCAGTTCCGCTTTGTCATACGCTCTGATAATGAATGCTTTTTCTTCTTGGTTCATGTTCTTTTATCGTTTTGATTATAGGGTAAAGATACGCAAAATGTCCTTGTTTTCCTACTCTCTCTGTAAGTTATTCTCGACATTTCCCGACAATCTCCTACGCTTCTCTACAAATGTCTACACGGGGCTTCCGCTTCATCGTATCTTTGTAGTGTAATCAAAAGTCAATCATAGCCGGCTTAGTGGTTAACGGTTGATTGCCAGTGTGTTTCTTAATTTGCAAGTTTTAATTTTTAATTTGAAAAAGTATGGGAAGAACAGTTTCTTATTCGGTGGTAAAGCGTAATAATCCGCTTGATCAGGATGCAGTGCCTAAGTTTTATGCACAAGCTCAGGCCAATGGCCATGTAGAGATTCGCGAAATGGCGGATCGTATTCAGAAAACCTGTACGGTGACGCGTGCGGATGTAATGGCTGTGCTTGTTGCCTTGGAGGATGTGATTATGGAGGCTCTGGAAGGGGGCGAGATCGTAAGGCTTGCCGATCTGGGCACTTTCCAGATAGGCCTGAGCGGAAGAGGTGCGGAAACGGAGGATGCGTATGATGTGTCGATGATTAGAAAAGCGCGTATCAATTTCCGTCCGGGTATTGCGCTAAGCGGTATTCTGGCAGCACTGAAATATACGAAGGTGGATAAATTGCCGGTGAAAACGAAAGAAGAGCAAAAGCCTGCTTAAGTAGATGGCGGACAAGTGTTTAATTTTAAAAAAAACTGTAGGATGAAAGGTAAATCTGTTTGGAGCACTATTTTGAAAGTGGTGATTGCAGTAGCTACGGCTATTGCGGGTGTAGTAGGAATCAGCTCGTGCATAGGGGGATGAGGGTGATTAATCTGATTGTTGTCCACTGTTCCGCCACAAAGGCGGACAGGGACTTTACCGAACAGGATTTGGAGGTGTGCCACCGCAGGCGTGGAATGAACGGACCCGGATATCATTTTTATATCCGCAAGAACGGGGATATAAAAACAACCCGTCCCATAGAGAAAATAGGGGTGCATGCGCGTGGACATAATGCGCAGAGTATCGGGATATGCTATGAGGGGGGAATCAGTGAGCGGGGCAGGCTGGCGGATACGCGGACGGTGTGGCAGAAACATTCGTTGCGTGTACTGGTCAGGGCGTTGCTGGTGGATTATCCCGGTTGCAAGGTTTGCGGTCATCGGGATTTAAGTCCGGATTTGAACGGAAATGGCGAGATAGAGCCTGAGGAATGGGTGAAACAGTGCCCCTGTTTTGATGTTTCGAAAGAAAAATATAGTAAATAATATTTATATATTAAAACGTAATAAGACTAATTCTCTTTCTAATGTGTTAATATTTTAACAAATTCAGAAGAGAATTAGTCTTATGGTATTATGTAATTACTTTTGAAATTACTTTTTATTTACATTTTCAGTGCCATATCCATAGCCGTAACCGTATTTTTTACCGTATCCGTAATACTTGCCATACTTGCCGTATCCATAGTAATATCCGTACTTCTTTTTCTTCATGTCCAGTCCGTTGATAAGGGTACATAGGTTGGGCAGTTTTTTCTGTTCGCTCAGTTCGTTGATTAAAGTATAATCTGCCTTGTGGGTGTAGTCTGCCCGGCACACATAGATGCTGGCGTTGGCTACGCGCGAAATCAGCAGGGTATCGGTCACCATGCCGATGGGGGCGGTATCCAGAATGATATAGTCAAAATGCTTTTTCAGTATGTCGATAGCCTGAGGCAAAGATTCACGTGCCACCAGTTCGGTCGGGTTGGGAGGAATAGGCCCTCCGGGCAGAATGGACAAGTTGGCATTGATGCGTGAAACTTGTACCAGCGACATCAGGTCGGTATGTTCCGGATTGGCGAGGAACTGGCTGATGCCTTGTTCCCTGTGTGATAAGTTGAAAGCTTTGTTCAGGCTCGGCTTGCGGATGTCAAGCCCCACGATCACGATTTTCTTTCCTAATAAAGCCAGACTGACAGCCAGATTGGAAGCGATAAAGGTTTTGCCTTCTCCTGTGGTGGTGGAGGTAACCAATATGACTTTCTCGTCGCTCCTCATCATATAAAGTACATTGGTGCGTACATTACGGAAGGTTTCGGCCATCAGGTCGTTTTGGTTTTCGTGTACTACAATGCTTTCTTCTTTTCCTTTATCTTCCGACAGGGGTACATCGCCCACAATGGGAAGGGAGGTGATTTTTTCCACATCGGCGCGGCCCTCTATCTTGTATTTTAAGAGTTCGATGATATAGATGACAACTACCGGCAGGGCGATTCCCAGAATCAGTGCTACCAGATAAATCATCTTTCCTTTGGGAGATACGGGGATGGCGTCTGCCAGTGCTTCGTCCACCATGCGGGCGTTGTTGGCGGTAGATGCCAGAGTGATGGCGTTTTCTTCACGCTTTTGCAGCAGCATCAGGTAAAGGCCGGCTTTGATTTCCTGCTGGCGCGAGATGCTGACCAGCTGGCGTTCCTGTCCCGGAGCATTGGTGATGCGTCCGGCGTATTTGCCTGCCTGACGTTCCAGATCCGCCTGGGTGATGGCCAAACCTCTTTGTACGCTGTTGATGGTGGTCAGCACATTGCTGCGCATGGCGCGGATGCTGGCATCCAGATTGACTACCACCGGGTTGTTTTCCTGGGAGGAACGGAGCAGGCGCTTGCGTTCCAGCAGCATCTCGTTGTAGCGGTTGATCAGCTCGGCAAGACCGGTATCTGTCAGGCCCACATTGACCGGAAGTACTTCGTAGGCATGATCCGGATTGTTGGCATAGCCGGCCAGGAATTGTACCAGCCGGAGCTGGGTGCTGTTTTCGGCACGTTTCTTTTCGTATTCCGAGTTTTCACTCAATGCCAGTTGGGCGTCGCTTTTCAAATCGGTGAGCCCGGCATCGCGCTTGAAGGTTTCCAGTTCCTGTTCCGTGGTTCCCAGTTCGCCGTTGATGATTTTGATACGTTCATCAATAAATTCCGCGGTCTTGGTAGCCACTTCGTTTTTGTCATCGTTGGCATCCCGGTTGTAGACTTCCACCAGCTTGTTGATGAAATCCATGCCGCGCTGCGTATGCGTGCTCTTGACAGAGATCTGTGCGATAGTGGTGGATTTGGAAGTAGGCTCTATGCTCAATGCTCCCCGGTAAGTGTTTGCCACACTGCGGGGGGAAGAAACCGTAGCCATGATTTCCTGCGTGCTTTGGACGGTTGCGGAGTCTTTAGGGGTAAAGCTGAACGTGCCCGACGGGGTGGTCAGCAAGGCGGGCAGCTTGTCGAACTGCTTGTTGTATTCCTCTTCTCCTATCCGGAGTTTCACATTCAGCTTGTTGCCCGGCTGCAAGGTCAGGTGAAGACGCGCGGGGGCGGGCAGTTTCTGGGCTTCTTCGGGGGTAATCCATACTTTCACAGGGGAACTTTTGTAAAGTTCGATGTCATGGAAACTGCTCTTTGTGGCATAGCTGATGTAAAGATCCAGCTCTTCCACCACTTTTTTGATAAGCGTGCGTGATTGCAGGATTTCCACTTCATTGTCAAAGTTATTGATGGAGGAGTAGAAGCCCAGGTCTTCCAGGTCGGCCATGCCGCTGCTTGCTTTGCTGTTCTTGTCATTGTCCTTGATGATGACGGATGCCGAGATGTTGTACACCGGCGGGGTGTAACGTAAATAAAGCCAGGCTCCTGCTATGCACAGCAGGGTGCATGCCACGAACCAGGGCCAATGGATGGCGTATTTGAAAAGAATCGCTTTGAAATCGGTCTTTTCTTCTTTTTCTTCCAGATAAAGGTCGTCGTATAAGTCTTCTTTCATAATTCTGTTTATTTGGCAATGGTTACTATCAGGCTGGCCAGTGCGACCAGAGTTCCTACTACCGAGAACCAGATGGTGGTGCTGTTGCTGATACTTGCATTCTTGGCTTTGGTCTTATTGGAGGTGACATACACCACATCGTTCTGCTGGAGGTAGTAGTAAGGAGATACGATGATGTCGGCATCGTTCAGGTTCAGCGGAATCACCTGGCGGTTGCCTTGTGCGTCTTCACGGATCAGTTTCACTTTGTCGCGTTGTCCGTATACGGTCATGTCTCCCGCCATGGCGAGCGCTTCCATGATATTTACTTTTTCATTGGTGATGGTGAATGTGCCGGGTTTGGCAACTTCTCCCATCACGGAGATTTTGTAGTTTGCCATGCGTACATTCACAATGGGGTTTTCCTTGATATAGGTTTTCAGTTTTTCCTTTATCATGTTTTCCGCCTGGCTTTTGGTGAGGCCGCCGATGTGCAGTGTGCCCAAGACCGGGAAATCAATGTTCCCGTTATTGTCTACCAGATACTGTTGCAGGGATGGTTGGCTGGTAAGGCTTTTGCTGTTTGCCGTGATGGGGGTGGCTACCGTCAGGTTAAAAGGAATGGCGGCATCGGGGTCACTGGTGTTTACCGTGATGGTCAGCAAATCTTTGGGCATGATGTGTGCATCATACAGGGGTGTTTGGACATTTGCCATGTTCAGGTACTCGGAACCTTGCAGGTAGGGTACCTTTTTGTAGGCGCTGCAACTGCATAGCAGCAGGGAAACCAGCGCGAATAGGGTCAACTTTAATCTTCTCATTTTTTTTGGCTCTCTGTTATTTAAAATTTTTCAGTTTTCAGGTCTTGTTTTAATAAGCTTGCTTGTCTTTGTGCAGCGCGTTTGCCACGGTTTTGTACATAATATAAAGGTCGAGCAGGAAAGACCAGTGCTCCATGTACCATATATCGGCTTTCACACGTCCTTCCATGTCTTCCAGTTCGCGGGTTTCGCCACGGAAACCGGTCACCTGCGCCCATCCCGTGATACCGGGCTTGATGAAATGGCGGACCATGTATTTATTGATTATCTTGGAATATTCTTCCGTGTGTTTCAACATGTGGGGGCGTGGCCCTACAATGGACATATCTCCCAGCAATACATTGATGAATTGCGGAAGTTCGTCAATATTGGTCCGGCGCATGAAATCGCCGAATTTGGTTTTTCTGGGATCGTTGAGGGTGGCCTGTAAGGTGTCCGATTCCTTGTTTACTTTCATGGAACGGAATTTATAGCACCAGAATTCTTTGTTGTTCAATCCATTACGTTTCTGACGGAAGAATATGGGACCCGGAGAAGTGATTTTGATGGTCACTCCTACAATAAGGAATATAATAGGGAATAATGTGCATAAAAAGAACATTGGGCACGCTGTAGAAATGTATCAGGTTGTTCTCGCAATAGTTGATGACCGGCACGATCTGTTCGCTCAATGCCGAGGGCAGGCAGCAGTAAAGCTGGTTCACCTTGTGCTGTGCCAGGTAACTGATAACTTGCTCCGGTTTTCCCAGATAGGTACAACTGGCGGGGAATTTGGCATTGGGGGTGGTGTCGAAGTAGCCCAGTACCCGGTAGCCGGTGGTAGCGTCGGAGCTCATTTCATGGTACAGCTCGGCTATATTTTCGGTGCTTCCCAAATAGAGGACGGTACGGAAATTTCCTCCATGGCTTCTGTATAGCTGTATGCAGAAACGGAAAAGCAGGCGATAGACAGTGATACAGAGGATGAGCAGAATGAAATAATAGATAAAAAAGCGTTTGGAATATATTTCAAGCTCGGATAATACCATCAGTCCGGTCGATAAAAAAGAGAAATAGAACACGTTGCGGAGTACCCGGAATACAATTTGGTCGGCACGGGCTCCCCGACGATGCAGTATGACACCTCCTGAAATAGTGCATGCAAAATAGCATACGCTGAACAGAGTCAGGATTTGGGGTAAAGTGCCGCTACAGGTTCTTTCCCCAAACAACTCGTTCCATATTGAATTAAATGAGATGAAAAGTACATTCAGAATGACTAAATCTCCTAGAATGACTGCTAATTTTAGTACTTTGTTGAATCTCTGGACTTGTATCATAGGTAAAAGTTTTTATATGTCAGATCTATATGATGTTTTTTTCAATAGGTTTCAACTATGTCGCTTTTTTTCTTTCTTCTGCTCTTCTGTTACTTTGTAAGTAACAGAAAATTCATCAATAAACATATTATATAATTCACATCTCGCTATTTTACAACGAATAAGATATAAATATCTGAAATATAACATTTTAATGCATTGCGCTGATTGTGTGAAGCGTGATGTCTATCATCATTTTTATCTAATTTAAGAAATGTTCATTTCATTATTACTTTTTATCTATTAGACAATCTTTTTTATTAATTTTTAGAAAAGAAGCGGGGCATTTCTTGTTTGTTATCAATTTATTGTCTATTTTTGTCCCCGAATAAATTCTGTTACTTACAAAGTAACAGAATTAAAATGCCATGATATTCAACGTTTTATCTATTTATGCTCTTTTCTTTCCATTTTTTGAAACGTATAGAATTATTGCATCATTAGCTTTCTTTATCTCTTCATATTTGAAGTTTTTCAAATATGTTTCTGTAACTTTCACTGACGAATGTCCAAAAGCCTCACAGATTAGTTGTTCAGAGAAATTACAATATTTGGCAAGGGTGGCCCAGGTATGGCGGGTGGTGTATGAACTGACCTTGGTTATCACTCCACATCGTCTTGCCAGTCTGCCCAGGTTATAGTTCATGATCCGTAGCGCCTGCTGATACTCTATGTACAGCTCCTCTCCGGTTTTGGTTCCGCTCAGGATGGGGAAAAGATAGGGAGAGTTGCAGTCGGTATTCTGATATTGTCTGATCAGTTCCATTGCTGTTGGCGGAATATCCACTATCATTTGGCCGCCCGTTTTATGCCGGCGGTAAGAAAGCGTGTTACCTTTCAAGTCACTTTTGTGAAGAAAGGCCAGATCAACAAAAGGCATCCCGCGCAGCTGGAACATCAGGTTTGCCCAAACCCTGCACCGCACCAGGTCTTCCGGTAGTCTCTTCAGAGGAACTTCGTTCAGCAGTTTGTTTATCTCCTCCACTTCTAGCGCACGCTTGACATCGTTTTTCACTCCGGTATAGACGTGATTGAACAGGCGGGAGTTGCCGGTGGTTATTTTCTGGTCCACCGCTTTGTTGTAGGCGCCGCGCAGTGTCCGCATATAGGTGGAAACGGTGTTCCAGCTCAGCTGCTTGTCGCGCAGGTGGGTCTCAAATTCTTTCAGTGTGGCCCTGTTGAGCTGGTGGAAGTAAATAATCTTGCATCCGCAGAATTCGCAGAAAGCGTTCAAGGTACTTTGATAGACGTGTGCCGTGCCATAACGTTTCTCGTCTTTCAGCTCTTCAATCGTTTTGTTCATAAACTCGTTGAATTTTTTTTTATTTCTCATAAGGTTCCGTATTATAGATTTTACATAATAAGTAATTTTCATTACGGAATCGAATATAGACTGAAATGTTCAAAACAGAAAGATTATTTATCTAATTCTGCATCATTTATACGTATTATCCAGCCGTTTACTTGCATTTGTAAACATATGTAAGGTTTCTGCGGATCATTTGTCGGGCTCAGGAAAAATATCAGGTTATAGCGGTCTTGCCTGTCAAGATATTCTTGTGGAGGCATGTAGGTTGTTTCGACATTACGTGACAGAAGCAGGTAGGGTGTCAGCGGAATATCGAAAATCTCTTTTCCATCCGGTTGATGGATTAACCGTAGGCGGGTGTCGTCATTCTCCATCAGTCTCAATGTATTCATTCCGGCATGTACTACCTGTATGTCTTCCAAGTTGGCGCTTTCCTGCATGAAGGGAAGATAGCAGGTGGAAACGGAGTCTGTCGGAGTATTCCGGTGATCCATGCATCCGTTGCGGGCTGTCAGCTCCAGACGGAAATCATCTGTATCCAGAGGGGCGGCCGACTGACTTTGCAATATGCAGCTCAGAATATTCGTGTTTTTAGTAAGAGAGAGAGCCAAAACCTGATATTCGCCGCTGATATGCACATTGTCCAGCCGCCCGTGGAATAGAGATGAAAGTTTTTCGGATTGTTCTCCCGCCTCATTGCGTAACA
>PPYE01643506.1_pt1 | contig 62435 bp, 53 predicted proteins | sample 1559881 | NCBI WGS metagenome assembly PPYE01 (sample SAMN08240022, study PRJNA423297) | Human gut metagenome, whole genome shotgun sequencing project. | reverse complement strand
AACGTTGTCGTAAGCGCCATTGTAGACCCATGGGTCACTACCTTGTCTTTTGTTGTTGCACTAGCAATGAGAATTCAAGTCTTAAAAGATGATGAGAGAACCGTTGTTATGACATCTCATCAAGTAACTCCAGAAATAAGAGAACGCTTCCAGTCTCTTGTTTTAAAAGACGGAAACATCCAGTCAGAAATCGCTTAGCTTTTGCTTCTTGCTTCTTGACCTAGTTGTAATACGTGAATACAATGATATAACTAGGTAAAGGAGGAGCTATGGACAGTGTTGTAACCGCCCGCGTTCCTGTTGAAGTAAAAAATCAGGTTTCTGAAGTTCTTGAATCGCTTGGATCAAACACCACCAAACTGATTAATGCTGCTTTTGAATATGTACTGGTAACAGGCAAGCTTCCTGATGCTCATGAAGACGCTTCCTTGGAATCTTCTTCTAGAGGATCTTCTCGCCAATTGAGCGAGAAGGACAAAGAGCAGCTCTCGGCACTCTTTGGAAAGATTTCTGTTCCCGCACCGGCGTCGTTCTGGGATGATTTGGGCGGCAGCACCTACAAAGAGGCAATCAGCGAGTGGAGGTCAAATGACTATGAAGCTCTTGATTGACACTAACGTTTTGCTGGACGTCTTTTTATGTAGAGAGCAGTTTGTTGCTGACGCTAAAAAGCTTTTTATAATGAAGCAGTTCAGAGATGCCGAGCTGTGGATTGCAGCTCAGTCATACACAGATCTCTACTATGTGGGCGCTAAGGCTCACGGCTCTGCTCGTATGCAGGAAATCCTGAAAGAAGTATCTCCGCTGCTTAACGTATGTTCTATTGATGGAGCGGATATTTCAAATGCACTGTCGGAGCAGTGGCAAGACTTTGAGGACTGTCTTATTTGGCGCGCAGCTAAAAAGATTAAGGCAGACTATATCGTCACAAGAAATGTGGCGGATTTTACTCGCTCGGATATACCAGTGCTTACACCTGGTGAGTTTTTCTCGACAATGGAAGCCGAGCAAAATCTGGTCTATGAAGAGGCGGAATTTTAGGGGCAGTAAAGCGCGGAATAGGGCTGCGAAAAAGCTCAGCATAGTGCGATAAGAAAATCTACTACAAACACACTTAGATATGTATTAAAAGTCGTGCTTGGGGGTATATAGAATCCGATGAAGATTCAGTCCCCGGCACGATTTTGTTTGGGGTAGGAGGGTGATTTTATGAGACTAGATAAATGGGCCGTAACCGCCCAGGAAGCACTGCAGGCAGCTCTTGGTATTGCTGGCGATGTAGAGGCTTCCGAGGTTGCACCAACGCACCTGCTCAAGGCGCTGCTGGACAGCAATGAGCGCAACCTGCGTTCTATCTTGGAGAAGATTGGCGCAGATCCTGACGCCATTGCTGCGCAGGTAGACCAGGCAATTTCCAAGGCTCCAAAAGTAAGTGGAGCACAGATTGGCATTGGCAATGACCTTCTCAAGGTTATCAATGAGGCTGAGAAACTTGCCACTAAGCTGGGAGATTCCTACGTTACCTCCGAGCATCTGCTCACCGCGCTGGCAAACGACAACACTGATGCAGGTAGGATTCTTCGCGACGCCGGCGTTACTGCTAAGCGCGTGGAAGAGGTCTACAACGAGCTGCGCGGCGATGAACGCGTAACCTCTCAGGATGCAAAGCCTCAGTTTGAGGCCTTGGAGCAATACGGTCGCAACGTGACCGACCTTGCTCGCCAGGGAAAGCTTGATCCAGTTATTGGCCGCGTCGAAGAGATTCGCCGTACCATTCAGGTTCTGAGCCGCCGCACCAAGAACAATCCTGTTCTTATCGGTGAACCTGGTGTTGGTAAGACCGCAATTGTGGAAGGCCTGGCAGAGCGCATTGTTTCTGGCGACGTTCCAAGCACCTTGCGCGACAAAGAGCTTGTTGAGCTTGACATGTCTGCCCTGGTAGCAGGCGCAAAGTACCGTGGTGAGTTTGAGGACCGCTTGAAGAGCGTGGTAAAAGAGGTGGCCAAGTCTAACGGCCAGATTATTCTCTTCATCGACGAGCTTCACACCATCGTAGGCGCCGGCGCTTCCGAGGGATCCATGGACGCTGGTAACATCTTGAAGCCAGCACTTGCCCGTGGTGAGCTTCGCGCAATTGGTGCTACTACGCTGGATGAATACCGCAAGTACATCGAGAAAGACGCTGCTCTTGCACGTCGTTTCCAGACCGTACTTGTCTCCGAGCCTACTGTTGAGGACACCATTTCTATCCTGCGTGGCCTTAAGGAGAAGTACGAGCAGCACCACCGCGTTCGTATTACGGACTCCGCTTTGGTTGCAGCTGCGGACCTCTCTAACCGCTACATTTCTGACCGATTCTTGCCAGATAAGGCAATTGACCTGGTAGATGAGGCGGCGTCAAGGCTTCGTATGGAGCTTGATTCTATGCCAGCAGAGATTGATGCGGTTGATCGTCAGCTTACTCAGATGCAGATTGAGGAGCAGGCTCTGATGAAAGAGGAAGACGCTGCTTCTAAGGAGCGCCTGGAGAACCTTCGCGCGGAGATTGCTACAACGCAGGAGAAGCTTGATGGCATGAAGGCCAACTGGCAGAATGAGCGCGGGGCAATTGACCTGGTACAGGACTTGAAGTCCCAGATTGAGGACGCAAAGACGCAGATGGAGCGCGTGACCCGCGAGGGTGATTTGGCGCAGGCATCCGAGCTTCGTTACAGCACCATTCCAGAGCTTGAGCGTAAATACGATGAGGCAGAAAAAGCCCTTCTCGCCAAGCAGGAAGACGGCGGAATCCTCAAGGAAGAGGTCACCACGGATGAGATTGCCGAGGTAGTTTCTTCGTGGACCGGCGTGCCTGTTTCTAAGATGATGCAGGGCGAGATGGACAAGCTCAAGAACCTTGAGGACCAGCTTCACCTGCGCGTTATTGGTCAGGACGATGCTGTTTCCGCAGTTGCTGCAGCAGTCCGTCGTTCTCGCGCAGGTCTGGCAGATCCAAACAAGCCTCTGGGCAGCTTCTTCTTCCTGGGCCCAACCGGCGTGGGTAAGACCGAGCTTGCAAAGGCTCTGGCAGAGCTGCTGTTTGACGACGAGCGCTCACTGGTCCGCATTGATATGTCTGAGTACATGGAGAAGTTCTCGGTCCAGCGTCTCATTGGCGCGCCTCCAGGATACGTAGGCTATGACGAGGGTGGCCAGCTCACCGAGGCAGTTCGCAGGCATCCATACTCCGTCATCTTGCTGGACGAGATGGAGAAGGCTCATCCTGATGTCTTCAACATCTTGCTGCAGGTGCTGGACGACGGTCGCCTAACCGATGGTCAAGGTAGGGTAGTGAGCTTCAAGAACACCATCATTATCATGACCAGTAACGTTGGTTCTCAGTTCATTGCTGGTGCTGGCGAAGAGGGCCTTACCGAAGAGTCCAGAAAGCAGGTTATGGAGGCGCTGCGTAGCTCCTTCCGCCCTGAGTTCTTGAACCGTATCGACGACGTGGTTGTCTTCCAGCCTCTGGGTCTTGAGGACATTGAGCACATTGTGGACATTCAGCTTAAGGATGTTCGTAGCAGGCTTGCTAACGAGCGCATGACGCTGGAGCTTTCTGAGGCTGCAAAGCAGTCGCTTGCTCTTGACGGCCTGGATCCTGTTTACGGCGCTCGTCCTCTGAAGCGACTCATTCAGCGTCGCGTTGTCGACCAGGTGGCAAACCTGATTATTGCAGGTGAGCTGCATGAGGGCGATACTGTTCTGGTTGATACTGACGAGAACGGCAACTTGGTTGCTCGCAAGAAGTAAGTGAGGCTGCGCATGTGTGACGAGTCCAAGAGGGCCGAGAAGCCCGAAGCACAGGCTGCCGCGGCACACGAGGACGCTGCGATGGCTACACCGCAGGTTGCGGCTACTGCAACGGCTACGCCGCAGGTCACAGCACGCAAGGACACGGATTCCAAGAAAACGCAGGTTGTTGACCCGGAGTTTGCGCGCGCGGAAAACGAGGACGATGATGGTTACGACCCGTATTCCGATCGTCGTCCCGTGGGCGAGCCGCTCTTTGAGCGCGATCCCTGGAGCTAGACCACGGGGTTTCTCGCCACACGCTGAGCTTTACAAACAAAGCCGCTGGTACATGACGTATCAGCGGCTTTTTGCGTGCGGGATCAATTGGCCTCTGACTGCGAGCCTGAAAAATGCATCATGTCTGAGTAAATTTACTCAGACATGGTGAGAAAAACCGGCAAACAGCTCAGACTTGGTGCACTTTTCCGGCAAATCATTCAGACATGGCGGGAAAATCAGGCTCCATGTGAGCACCCATGGAAGGGCAATCTCGGGCACGCTTCAAAGTCCCGCCTGAAAAGTACAAAGAATCTGTGTTTGAGTCACCGATTCTTTTGCAAAATCAGGCAAATCCACAGATTCTTTGATGCTTTTAGGCAAAAGTTACAGATTCTTTGCAGAAATCAGGCGCGCACTGGATGGCTCAGCTGCCGACACACCGCACGACATCGCGACTTTGCAGCTACCGCTGGCGAACCGCGCGGCTTTGCTGTTTAGCGAATCGCAACGCCCCAGTTGGTGGACATCCAGGTCCAGAGGAAATAGAAAACTGCAGCAATGATGGCCAAAACGATGATGGCAGCAATCAGCGAGCCCGCATTTGAACGGCGCTCTTTCCTGACAAAAATATCGCGCTGGCCCTTAGGAACCTGCAGGTATTGGCCGTAGTGAACGTCTTTGCGAAGGTGAGCAATCTCGTTCTTTGGCTTGCGCCAACCCTTCTTCGCGTAAGCGCCCTTGCTGGATTCAAAGCCAGCAGCTTGGTTCTCTGGAACCTCGAGTTTCTCGCCCGGCATCGTAAAATCGCTGATAGGCTCCACTGTTTTGTGGTGACGGTGCTGGCGAACGTACGGCTGCTTTGCAGCATCCTCGCCCGCATGCTCAGAAATCTCAGATGACGAGAAGTGCTGCGCGCCAGTTGCGTGAAGCTGGGCATCATCAACCGGCTGGACTTCCTGCTCAAAAGATTCAGCGTATTCAAACTCCTGCTGAGCGTCAGAACGAGGGTCCTGATTCGCAGGTGAAACGTTGTTTTCAAGGTTGTTCGAGGTGTCCACGATGGTCCTTTTGTCGTAGTCTCGCAAAACATTGATATAAAACATGATACCGCAGCGAGCGCAAACCTGCACAGTTTTGCTTGGATATTTGGATGACCACAGGTTAAACACGTGTCGGTCTGTGTGCTGGACCGCGTGTCGGCTCGCGTGTCGGTCCGCGCATCGATGTAGTACATAACAGCAGGATAATCTTAGTCAGTAAGACTTAGAAATTTTATAAAAAGTTGTATAAATTTGTGCAAGCAGGGTACAACAGATGATGAACAACGAAGTGCCAATAACGGCATCTACCAGTAAAGGAGTGGTTACTATGAAGAATGTAGTTCCCTATGATCGTATTGCAAGGAATCTGAGCACGTGGCCATTTGGCTCATTTGATTCTTTCTTTGACGCGCCTTATTCCGCCCTGTCCTCTGTTTCGTCCGATGCATTTGTTATGAACGTTGAGGATGCGGGTCAGTCTTACGTGGTAACGGCCGAGCTACCTGGCGTTTCTAAGGAGAACATCGACGTCGAGCTCAATGAGGGCAGGCTTTCAATCACCGCTACTCGCAAGGAGTCCGAGGAGGAGAAGGCCAAGAACTACCTGCACAAAGAGTCTTCTGAGTGGCAGGCAACTCGTGGCGTGTATCTGAAGGACGCAGCTCGAGAGGGTCTAACTGCAAAGCTTGATGGCGGCATCCTGACCATCACTGTTCCAAAGCAGGATCAGCAGGCTAGCGTCACAAAGATTGTAATCGACTAATACTAGTGCTCTGAGCGGCGGCTTTGACGGTCAGTCAAGCTGCTGCTCAGGCAGTAAGGTGCCTGGTAGTTGACCTGCCAGGCACGTATAGCTGCAGCCGAGCGTACGGCTAGACGTGCCTGTTCAACGCCCGATTACAGGCACCTCGCATAGCGAGAAGATCTTGGAACTCCAAGGTTTTCTCGCTTTTTTGTTGTCTCGAAACCGGGACGCGCGGTGTGTCAGCGTACACGCGCAGCTTAGAGCGACATCGTCGAGAGGCGCGCAGCTTACAGCGACATTGGCCAATCTTGACTGGCAACGCAGACGGCAAGGGAGCCGTCGGGAGTCTGCGCCTCGGTAAACGCATCGTTGAGAGGCTGGGCGCCAACCGCCTCAGCAAGCGTTCTCACAGCGACGCTTGGACGGTTATTCTCGTGAGAAAGGTGCATGCCAACCACACAGCGAGTATTTGGGCCCACAAGCTGTGACAATGCCTGTGCGGTGTACTCGTTTGACAGGTGACCGGAGTCTCCGTGGACTCGCTGTTTGAGCACGTACGGATAAGGACCTGTGAGCAGCATATGCTCATTATGGTTGGACTCGATAGCAAGAATGCGCACGTCGGAAAGATATTCGAGAGCCTCGGTCGTCAAAACACCTGTGTCGGTGCAGTAGCCTACAGAGTCTACGATGCGTCTATCAGGACCGGCGAGAAAATCAAAGCGCATGCCCATGGGTTCGCAGACATCGTGCGAGGTTGGGAACGTGCTCACTTCAACGTCTGGAGCGGCATCAATATGGACAGAACCTGCCTGGTCAACAAGGGTAAAGGTGACGTTGGAACAGGGCTTTCTTGAAAGTACGGCAGCAGTTCCTGTTGTAGCGAATACGGGAACATCAAAAGTTTTACTGACTACCGAAAGACCCGAGACGTGGTCGGTGTGCTCGTGCGTAATAAAGATAGCTACGAGCTCGGACAGGTTAACGTTCAGTTCTTTAGACCGACGCAGAATTTCTTTTCTAGAGATTCCGCAATCAATCATAATGAGACCATCAGGCGTTTCTAGCAGGCTGCAGTTGCCCTTTGATCCGCTCGCAAGAATATGTAGGCGAAACGTGGGATTCATGAATTTCTTTCTACTGAGTAACTTTCGGGTATAACTGTAACAAACACACCGGACAGAAATTGGTGCTAAGTGCCATCCGTACACGCATACTTCAACAAAAAGAACACTCTCGTCGCAAAAGACCAGGCAGAAGGCTCGCGCCGAGGCCAGGTCGCCGCGCCCGTTATCCTTATGGTCTCGGGCGGAGCCGACTCGATGGCGCTGCTTCACATGGCGGTAACGGAGCCGCTTGATCTTGGCGACGGCGCAGGACTTTCGCGCATTGCAAAAGAGCGCTTGCATGTGTTGCACGTAAACCACCTGCTTCGCGGCGAAGATGCGGACGCTGACCAGCACTTTGTTCAAGAGACTTGCGACTCGCTAGGCGTTCCCTGCACCGCGTTGCGCGTGGACGTGGCAAAGTTTGCGCAGGAGCGTGATGGCAACGTGGAAGATGTTGGTCGTCGGGTGCGGTATGACGCCGCGCGAGAACTCGCTCAAAAACTATGTACTGAGCAGGGGATTTCTCGTCAGAAGGCAAAGATTTTGACGGCGCACACGGCGGACGACCGCGCGGAGACGTTCATGATGAACGTGATGCACGGGTCCGGCATGAGCGGCCTGGCGTCGATTCCTAGGCATCGCGGGCTGATTTATCGTCCGCTGCTCGACTACACGCATGACCAGCTCAAAGACTGGCTGAAGGCTCGCGGCCTGGACTGGCACGAGGATGCTACCAACACCGACACCCACTATCTACGTGCGTATATGCGCCACAACGTGCTTCCGCTTCTTAAGGCGAGAAACCCGATGTTGGTGCAAACGGTGTGCAAAATTGCAGATTTGATGACTGACGAAGACGATTATCTTGAGGGAAAGGCCGCTCGCAAACTGAGGCAGATTACGCTGCGGAAGAGCGAGTCTTCGCTGGTACTTGACGCGCTGAAGCTGAGCTCTACCGACGTGGTGATTGCTCGTCGTGTGGTGAGGATTGTGGCTAGACAGCTAATCCCCGAGGCTTGGCTTGAGTTCAGGCACGTAGATGCCGTGCTCGAAGCGGTTGCTGCGGGGGTTGGCGTGGCTAACCTGCCGCAGAACCTTGAGGCGCGCGTTCGCTTGGGCACCGTGACGTTCTCGTTCACGGGCGCCGCGAGAAGTGCGGGCGCCACGAGGAACGCGGGCGCCGCGGGTGCTGCGGGCGCTGCGGGCACGGTGGGCGCCGCGGGCGGCAACGAACCTGCAAGTACAACGCCTGCTGCAGCAACGTTTGGCGAGCACCTTGCGGTCCCGGGAACGCTGGAGCTGGCAGACGGCCGAGTGCTTTCGGCACGCGTTCTCCCTGTGGAGCACGGCTTTGACGTCGTGTCCTATGCAACCGCACATAGCCAGGAATGGTTGGGCGAGTCGGTTCTTCTCGACGCACAGGCTTGTGGGGTAGACCCAGTTCACGGCGGCAGCCTGTGGGTCTCGGGACCCGAGGCTGGGGACACCATGCAGCCCCTGGGCATGCATGGGCAGTCAAAAAAGATCTCTGACCTGCTGGGCGAGGCAGGCGTTCCCGTTGAATCCAGGAGTATGATGCCTATTGTGCGCACAAATATTCGTGGACATGTAGTGTGGGTTACGGGAATTCGTCCCGATGAACGAGTAAAATGTACGCAAGATACAAAACAGCTGCTAGAATTGAATATCTATTCTGGTCATAAGCCATTTGAGAGGAGCCAGTAATGGCGGAGCTTCACCCTGATATTGAAGAGATTCTGCTTGACGAACAGGACATCAAGGACATCGTCAAGAAGGTGGGTGCGGAGATCACGCGTGACTACGCGGACAAGAACCCCCTGGTCATTGCTGTTCTTCGCGGAGCTGTTGTATTCATGGCCGACATCATGCGCGCCATTGAGTGCCCACTCTCCATCGATTTTATGGCTGTTTCCAGCTACGGCGACGGTGTTAAGAGCTCCGGCGTCGTGCGCATCGTAAAGGATCTTGACACCAAGATTGAGGGTCGCCACGTCATTATCGTCGAGGACGTCCTGGACTCCGGCCTGACCCTTTCTTACCTGGTGCGTATGCTCAAGTCTCGTAACCCCGCGTCCATCGAGATTGCCGCCTTCCTGGTCAAGGACATTGAGGGCAAACGCCCTGCTATTGACCCTCGTTATGTAGGCACTCACGTACCCGACAAGTTTGTTGTTGGTTACGGCCTGGACTATGCAGAGCGCTACCGCAACCTGCCATTTGTTGGCGTTCTGAAGCCTTCCGTTTACGAATAGGCTGGGGCTCCGCGGTCAAACTTGCGGTCAAACGCGCGGTCAAGTTCGCGGTCAAGTCCGCGGAGTCTGCGTTCAGATTGCGCGGTTCACAGCAAGATCGTGCAATAGATACAAATTTGTTAAAACTTTTAAAGTTGGGCGAGAAGATCGATCTTCTCGCCCAATATGCTATCTATCAAAGGTTGTGTGAGGCCAGATGCGCGGCGGCGTCATCCACCACGCCTCTACCCAACGTTTTACCAGGTAGGTACTGTAGGCTTCGAGAGAATCGAGAAACCATGGTCAATCAGACAAGTCTTGCATACGGATCAGAAAAGTCTGCAATCCGCGAGATTGCAGGTTATGCGATGCAGCGTCGTGCTGAGATTGGCGCTCAGAATGTGTTTGATTTCTCGATCGGCAATCCTTCTGTGCCTGCTCCTGAGTCTGTTCGCACCTCTATCGAGGCCGCCATGCAGCTGCCTCCTCAGCAGGTTCACAGCTACACGCCTGCAATCGGCATTCCCCAGGCCAGGGAGGCAATTGCTGCGTCGCTCCGACGTCGCTTTGGAGATCACGCAGCTCAGGCAGACGATCTCATCTTGACTTGCGGAGCTGCAGCTTCCGTTTCTATGGCGCTCAATTCCATTGTTTCCCCAGGTGAAGAGGTCATTGTCATTGCCCCATACTTCCCTGAGTATCGCGTGTGGATTGATCATGCACAGGCTACCTGCGTTGAGGTTTTGGCTGACGAGAAAACCTTCCAGATTGATGTTGACGCCGTTTGTGCAGCTCTCACGCCTAAGACTCGCGCGGTGATTATCAACTCTCCAAACAATCCTGTTGGTGCTGTGTATACCAGGGAAAACCTGGATGCATTTGCCAATATACTCCGCAAACGTTCCACTGAGCTGGGAACTGACATCTACGTCATCTCCGACGAACCTTATCGCGAGATTGTTTTTGGCAATATTGAGGTTCCTTGGATCCCTGACGTCTACGAGCGCACTATTGTGTGCTATTCCTACTCCAAGTCCCTCTCGCTTCCTGGCGAACGTATTGGTTGGGTGCTGGTTCCCGCTTCTAATCCGGAGCAGAAGGAGATTTACGCAGCTTGTGCGGGTGCCGCTCGATTGCTGGGCTTTGTTTGTGCGCCAGCGCTTTTCCAGCGCGTCATTATCGACTGTGTTGATGAGCCAGCGGATGTTGAGGCATATGCAAAGAATCGAGAAGTTCTGACCGAGGGACTGACCAAGCTTGGCTACGAGTACATCCAGCCTGATGGTGCATTCTACCTGTGGGTTCATGCTCCTGGTGGAGATGCTCAGGCATTCTGCGATGTGGCCAAGCAGTTTGAGCTGCTCCCTGTTCCATCCGACTCGTTCGGCTGCCCAGGTTGGCTGCGCGTGAGCTACTGCGTTGCGTACCAAACCTGCGTGGACTCGCTTGCTGCCTGGGAAAAGACTCTTGCTGCAATGAAATAAGCGCCGCAACAGGCGAGAAGATCACCTGGAGAAGGCCAGCCGTCAACGGGCGAGAAAATCGACCGACCGCAAACGACAAAGTGAACTGCCTCCCATTTCTTATGTCCAAGCAATGGGAGGCGGTTCATATGCGGGTGATTATGATTCTGCAGCGTGTTAGCGTTGGCTTTTAGGCCTGGCGCACAAAATAGCGCTGCTTTGGTAGGTTCTGCCGAAGAATTGACATGTTCTTAATCAAGATAGCCAGGCAGCTAGGGATTCACTGCCAGACAATTAGAGAGCGCCAATGTTTGATATGCATCTCTATGCATAAACTGCATCTAATATGCTTGAACATGAATAGAGAAATATAAGAAATTTAACTATCGATAAATTTTGTATCTACGGAACACACCTAAGTCAGATATTCTGCTCAATTGCGGGCATATTACACTTCTAAGTCAGATATTCTGCACGTTTGAGGTATTTTCTGCGTCATGTATACGTCTTTTTGACAGATTATCCGACTTAGGTGTGTTTTGAACTGCCTCCCATTTCTCGTGTCCAAGAAATGGGAGGCAGTTCAAAGTCGCGCGGAAACGCGGCTTTGTTTCTTTGTGCGATGTTGTTGTGAGCTGCAGCCGTTCGAACAGCGCGACGCCTTAGTTGCAGTGCTCGTGTCTGGCTTAATATCCCTGCTTAGAAGCTGGAATCTTTGCGTCAGCAATGGTGTCCAAAAATGTCTGGGCATCGCGACAAGCCATAAGCTCCTCAGGAAAATCAACCTCTTCAAGCAGCTTAATAACAGAATGTGCATCAGCAATGCGGGTTGCAATGTGAGCATCTGAGCCAAAAGAAATCTTGCATCCAAGCTCAGCGCAGGTCTCTGCAATCACACGACAACGCTCAATAGCAACCTCACGCTGGCCTTCGTCGTGTGTGGCCTCGTTCATCTCGATGAGCTTACCGCGATCGCGACACTCTCTGACAAGCGCTGGAACATCAAAATCTAAACCACTGCGACCAAGGTGACCAAGAATCAAAACATGTGGATTATCCAGCGCATTCACGTACATCTGGGTAATCTGCTTCTGCGAGGCACCGGCAGCCCACTGCTTACTATGAATACTAGCAACCGCATAATCGCAGGTACCTAGGATGTGCTCGCCAAGAATATGAGGCTGACGGAGTTTATCGCCATTAATACCCTGGTCAAACGTAATATCGTAGGCAAACAGATTGCCCTCTAGGTCAACAATGTCCACCTCAGCGCCGTGCAGCAGTCTGACGCCGTACCAGGTTTCTGGCCAAATGGCGGTGTTCATATAGAACTGGAAGTTCTTAATGGTCTGCTGGTCATACAGCATGGACGAGAAGTGGTCGGTGATTCCAAGCAGCTCATAGCCACGCTCAGAAGCTGCGCGAACGTTCTCCTCAATGGTTGAATAGGCGTGCCTTGAGTACAGACTATGAGTATGAACGTCGCAAGTAATGCGCATGACGTGCTCCTTTGAATCTCAAACGACAACTCTAGTTAATCACGGCCGCCATCATGAGGCAACCTTGGCGAGAAGACCGGTCTTCTCGCCATCCGCGCGTACTACAGCTCAATACTCAACTCAACGGGGCAGTGGTCGCTGCCGTAGACCTCGCTTAAGATGGATGCGCTTTTGACCTGCTCAGCGATGCGGTCGGAGACCAAGAAGTAGTCGATGCGCCAGCCTGCGTTGTTCTTGCGCGCGTTGAAGCGGTAGCTCCACCAGCTGTACGCGCCGGTCATGTCGGGGTGGCGGTACCTAAAAGTATCGGTAAAGCCTGCATCCAACAGCTTGGTAAAGCTCTCGCGCTCCTCGTCCGAGAAGCCTGCGTTTTGCCTGTTAGACGAAGGATTCTTGAGGTCAATCTCGTTGTGTGCAACGTTAAAATCGCCGCAGGTAATTACTGGTTTTTGCTCAGACAGCTCAGCCAAGAACTCGCGATAGTGCTGATCCCACTCAAGACGCTCATCCAGGCGCGCAAGCTGGTCTTTTGAGTTTGGCGTGTATACGCACACAAACCAGAACTTCTCAAACTCCAGCGCACACACGCGACCTTCGTCGTCAGCAACAGGACATCCAATCTGGCGAATCACCTGCAGAGGGGTTTCTCGCGAGAAAACCGCTGTGCCCGAATAACCCTTTCTATCTGCGTAGTTCCAGGTTTGAACGTAGCCAGGAAGGTCCAGCTCAACCTGTCCTTCCTGCAGCTTAGTTTCTTGAAGGGCAAATACATCAGCGTTTATGGTTTCAAAAATTTCTGTGAACGAAGGCTCTTTCTTGAGCACAGCGCGCAGGCCATTAACGTTCCAGGAAATCAGCTTGTATTCTTGAGTATCGCTCATAACTCCTCTTTCATACTACGACCTAGTGGTTTAGGTCGCAGTTGACTCGTATCACAGCAGCCGCGCGTGACGCACATCTCACGCTCCGGTTACGGCGCCGAGCGGTGCGTTTGCGGCAATAAACTTTCAATAAATCCATGGTATACGACTAGTAGCCGTCAATACCGCTACAATAGAAACATTCATAGCTGGCAAGGAGGATTCATGCTTCGTCAAAGCTACAACACCTGGCAATGTGGAACTCACACTCTCTCGTTGGCGCGTCCTAGAATCATGGGTGTTCTCAACGTCACTCCAGATTCGTTCTCTGATGGCGGAAAGAATTTTGATCCGGATGCTGCAATTGCTCGTGGATTGCAGATGCTAGATGAAGGTGCCGACATCATTGACGTTGGGGGAGAGTCTACCCGTCCAGGTCACACGCCTGTTCTGCCTACAGAAGAGGCTGAGCGTGTAGTGCCTGTGGTGCGTGCGCTGGTGGCTGCTGGAGCAATTGTCTCCATCGACACGCGTCACGCCGAGGTAGCAAAGATGTGCGTCCGCCTTGGTGCATCCATCATCAACGACGTTTCCGGCTTCACCGATCCAGAGATGGTTGCCGTAGCTGCGGAGTCTGACTGCGGCTGCATTGTGATGCACTGGAATAAGGACGGCCTTGGAGCTCGTGTTGAGCGCAAGCAGGTGCAGCTGGACGACATGCGCCCTTCTCGCCCTACTGGTAGTGCAGCTGCTCGAGCTGCAGCTACAGGAGCCGAGACACGCACACTGAGCTCGCAGCGTCGCTTTACCCTGCCTGAAGAGGCGCCTATTATGCGCCAGATTATGGGCTTTTTGGGCGACCAGGCTCGCGGCTTGATGCGCGCTGGCGTTTCCAAGGACCGCATCTGCATTGACCCAGGTCCAGGCTTTGACAAGTTTGCCGACGAGGACGTTGTTATTCAGCGTGCCACTCGTTCGATGGTTTCTATGGGATATCCACTGCTCTGCGCCGTGTCCAGAAAGCGCTTTGTCGGCGCTGTTTCTGGCGTAACTGAGGCTACGCAGCGCGACGCAGCTACGCATGCAATTTGCATTGCCGCAATCACCAACGGTGCCCGTATCCTGCGCGTTCACGATGTTGCGGGAACCGCTCAGGCTATCAACGCTTACTGGGCTATGACCGAGCGCGATCCTCGTCAGGGATTTGTGGCGCTTGGCTCCAACGTAGGCGACCGCGTGGGTTATCTGGCTCGCGCAACGCAGCTCATCGATGAGATTCCTCTGACCTGCGTTGTTTCTCTCAGCCACGCCTACGAAACTGAGCCTGCATACGGTATTGCTACACCCGTGGTAAACGCCGTTGCCGAGATTAGAACTGAGCTCCATCCGCTGGTGCTGATGGATAAGTTGCTTGAGGTGGAGAAGGCTCTCAACCGCACACGCAAGAAAGGCGAGGAGGGCCATGGACCTCGCACTATCGACTGCGACCTTCTGTGGGTTGAGGGCGAACAACACGCAGGTAAACACCTCACTTTGCCTCATCCACGCATGGGCGAGCGCGATTACGTGCTTGTGCCTATGGAGGACCTGATGCACGATCCTGTGCGCTTCTTCTCGCATGGCGGCGTGGAGATTGCCCCTCCTGACCAGCGCGTTGGTCACGTAACCGAGGATCTGGGAGCCATTACGTGGGAGTAGCACAAGAAGCTCTAGAGCTGGCACGTGGTGGTGCACAAACGGGAGAGTTTGTGTATCGCATCTCTGACGTGCAGGAATGTGCTGCATCTGGCCAAGACGAGCGCTCTGAACTGACCTTCGATCCAGCGTCCGCACCAGCGCGTCCGTCATCTGGCGAGAAGCCCTTTGAGGTTGCAACTGTTGTGCGCTTAGGGGTCTCGATGCCCTATGTACCAGCGGTTCCGTACGTCGTGGCGCTGGGGCTCTGTCAGTTCTTGTGTGCAAAAGATGAGGGCTTTGGTATCCGCTGGCCTTACGATATCTGCTATAAAGACCAGGTAGTTGCCTCAATCAAAGCAACCGCAGGCTATCAAGAGGGCATGTTTGCTGTGGTGAGCATCGCGGCAGACCCCAAGGTACTTTGCTCAGCGTTTGACGTTGCGGACAATACTGAACTTCTCGCTAATAAGGTCTCTGAGCTGGTGGTTCAGAGCATAGGCGTTTGGGAGCAGCAGGTTAAGCGTGCAAGGAGTTTTGCGGGGCCAATCGCACTCATTCTGAGCGACTACTTTGATATGGTTCCTCTGCTTGGACAGCAGGTCAATAAGGTATACCCCAGTGGTAACGTTGCGCTGACCGCTCGATTTGGCGGCATTGACGTGTGGGGCCATGCCATCCTTGTTGACCAGGACGGTAAAGAAATCCTTGTAAGTGAGGACGAAGCTTCTGTTGTGCCAGCAGTTTAACCGCTGGTTTATCTGCGGTAACGCGGCTGCGGCGTCAATTATTTGGCGGCTTGAGTGGACTGCTTCCAAATCAGATAAATGCCACGCATGGTGAGCTGCGGATCAACCACGTCAAAGACATCCGTTGCTTCGCTAACGGTGTTTGCCAGGCCACCTGTTGCAATAACAGTTGCACCCTCAATACCAGGCTCCTTGAGTGTTCTGGCAACCAAGCCTTCTGCCTGAGCAGCTGCGCCCACTACAATACCTGCCTGAACAGCGCTTTCTGTAGTGTTGCCCAAGACAGTTTCGGGAGCCTTGATAGGAATGCTAGAAAGTTTGGCTGCGCGCGCAAACAGAGCGTTTGCAGAGATCATAATGCCTGGTGAAATAGCGCCCCCGCGGAATACGCCGTCCTTATCGACAACGTCCAAATTGGTTGCGGTGCCAAAATCAACCACAATAACCGGATAGCCATAACGCTCAGTTGCGGCAACGGAATTTGCTACGCGATCAGCACCCACAAGCTCGGGGTGGGGGATATTGAAGCGGATCTTATCTGTGGAAAGCGCGTTAATGCGGGTCAGAGGCTTGTTAAGCAGCAGTTCAAAGCAGCGCTGCCAAGCACGTGTGATAACGGGAACCACGCACGAGAGTCCACCAGCCTCAACGTCGTCTAGGCTCAGTCCATCTTTCTGGAAGAATGTGAAGAGACGGCCGTGCAGAATGTCGGAGGTGTCGCTTTGATCGGTAGGCATTCTCCAGCCGCGCACCATAGTGCCTTCGCTGTCAAATAAACCAATGGCAGTTTGCGTGTTACCTACATCAATCGATAAAAACATTATGCCTCCGAGGGCTGTAGACCAGCTTTTTTATGACGTATTGGATTTTAGCCCATTGGGCGCATCTCTAAAGTTGTCGTGTGCAAGAAAAAAGTTGTTTCGCAGTTGTTGCATAGTTGCCACACAGTGTGTCGCACACAAGAATTATCTGCACAAAATATGAATTTCTCGCCAAGTACTTCTAGCAACAGAGGGGTTGTTCTGCTATACTTTTTCAGCTTATTGTCTTGATTGAGCACGTGCTCATAAAGACACCCCTGCTCTGGTCGGAAACCAGGGCCGATGTAAGGAGTCCTGCATGAAGCAAGGTATTCATCCAGAGTACGTAGAGTGCACCGTTCGTTGCACCTGCGGAAACACCTGGACCACACACGCAACTGTTCCAGAGATGCGTCTTGACCTCTGCGACAAGTGCCACCCATTCTATACGGGTCAGCAGAAGCTTGTCGACACTGGTGGACGTGTCCAGCGCTTCGCCGATAAGTTCGGTGGCGCAGCAAACGCTGCTCTCGAGGCTGCTAAGGCTGCCAAGGAGGCAAAGGCTGCTAAGGCTGCTGAGCAGGAGGCTGCTCGTAAGGCTGCTGCTGAGGCTAAGGCTGCTGAGAAGGCAAAGCGTGCTGCTGAGTTCGCAAAGAACGCACCAGCTGCAGAGCCAGAGGCTGAGGCTGAGGCCGAGGCACCTGCAACCGAAGAGGCTGCAGAGTAGCAGGTATTTGCTCGCGCAAAGACCGCAGAGTACAGAATCGGGGTGGCTTCGGCTGCCCCGTTTTTGTTTGGCGAGAAACCCTCTCAACTCAGAGGGTATACTTGAAAGTGAAAAATCTGCCGTCGGAGGACGAATGGAATCACTGTATACAAAGTATCGCCCGCAAACGTTTGAGCAGGTAGTTGGCCAGAAACATGTGGTTGGCACCCTTGAGCGAGCGGTCTTGGAGCAAAAGCTTAGTCACGCATACCTGTTCTGTGGACCTCGCGGCACAGGTAAGACCACCATGGCTCGCTTGCTGGCAAAAGCTATCCTCTGTCACGAGGCGCCTGGTCATCTGCCCGACGGCACTTGCGAGGACTGCCAGCTGATTGCTGCTGGTCAACATCCAGACGTCTTTGAGATTGACGCCGCTTCTAACACCGGCGTTGATAACGTGCGAGAAGAGATTATTTCTCGCGCTAGTTACGCTCCTGTGCGCGGCAAAGGCAAGGTTTACATCATCGACGAGGTGCACATGCTTACCTCGGCGGCATTTAACGCCCTGCTCAAGACGTTGGAGGAGCCTCCTTCGCACGTGACGTTTATCATGTGTACCACCGATCCTCAAAAAATTCTTGCAACCATTCTGTCTCGCGTGCAGCGCTTTGACTTCCGCTCCATTGCCGCTGACGAGATGGCAGAGCACCTGGTCAACGTCTGCAAAAACGAGGGCTTTACCTACGAAGACGCAGCTATTGACCTAATTGTTCGCCATGCACGCGGCGGCATGCGTGATGCTTTGTCTTCTCTTGAACAGCTCTCCGTTTACGGCGGCGGTGTCATTTCTGAGCAGACGGTTCGTGACGTTTTGGGTCAGTCGTCCGGCTCTCTTATTAACAATGCCGCAATGGCTTTGGCTCAGCGAGATATTTCTTCGCTCTTTACCACGGTAAACACGCTGTTTGAGGGCGGCAAAGATTTGCTGCAGTTTACGCGTGAGCTTGCCGTTCACGTAAGAGATCTCTACATTGCTGCAGCTGTGGGCGTTGATTCTCCTGCGCTGGCAAATTCCACTGCTTCGACCGAGCAGCTTACCAAGGAAGCCCAGGCATTTGGCTCGGTTGATCGACTCTCCAGAGTTCTGACTGTTTTGGGCGACGCGGCCAACCAGATGCGCACCGCCGTTAACCAGCGATTGGTCCTGGAGGTTGCATTCACTAAGCTGGCACGCCCCAATACGGAGCTTTCATTGGAAGCGCTGGCAGATAGGGTGGCCGTTCTTGAGCAGCAGTTGGCAAACGGTGTTGTTGCAGCTCCATTTGTCGAGAAACCCGCAGCTCCCGCGCCTGCTTCGGTACCGCAGCCAGCTCCGATTGCTGCGCCGGCTCCCGCACCAGTGGCGGCTCCCGCGCCTGTGCCAGCGGCTCCACAGCCAGCTCCAGCACCTGCACCTGTTCCAGTACCAGTACCAGCGGCTTCACAGCCGACACCAGCTCCGGCTCCGGCTCCCGCACCTGCACCGGCTTCGACGCCCGCACCGGCCCCTGCGCCAAAAGAAGTTGACCAGTCCGACGCTCTTCTCGTCAGACAGTGGAAAGAAGTTGGCAAGGTCTGCGCCTCCAAGAATGCTGCTCATGCAGCACTGCTGGTCAGCTCAACGCTTGAGTCCGATGATGGCTCTGAGCTGGTAGTTACTCTGCCTAAGGGCTCTTCGTTTGCTATGAGGATGCTCAGCGCGCCAGCAGTTTCCGAGTTTGTAAAAGAGTGCGTTGCCCAGGTCATGGGTCCACGCCGCATCAAATATGTTGAGTCGAGCCTTGCTGCAACGGCAATCTCGCGAGAAAAACGTGCAGCTCAGGCCCCAGCTCCTGTGCCAGCAGCTCCTGCTACGCCTGTTGCACCAGCTCCAACGCCAGTCGCGCAGCCCGCTTCTGCGCCAGCTCAAGTTCAAGCGTCTACGCCAGCACCGCAACCTGCAACTCCAGCGCCAGTACCAGCACCAGTACCAGCACCCGAGGCGTCATATCCAATGCCTTGGGATGAACCGGCGTCTGCCGGAGCTTCAATTGAGGCTCCCGACTACGATCAGGTGCCTTACAGCGATGACGATGTAGCTGCAGTTTTGGATGACTCCGTTGAAGATGCTGCTCCAGTTACACCAGCACCTGCGGCTCCGGTCACGCCTACACCAACGCCTGCGCCCGCACCTGCACCAACGCCTGCGCCCGCAGCTCCAGCGCCTGAACCCGAGTCAGTGCCGGCTCAAAAGCCAGCTCCAGCCCCAGCTTCACCAGAGGACATCGCGGCTCGCTCAGCGCTTCCTCCAGAGCTCAACAACGTGGCGGACATGCTCGAGAAGGTGTTTGGACCAGCGGTTTCTTTGTCGGTGGAGAAGAAGTCGGATGCAGGTGCTCCTTCGGACGCCGGAGCTTCCGCTCCCGTAGACCCTGCAAACAACTAGAACTTCTCGCGATATTCTCGCGATATGACGCTTTGGTGCATGGCTTCTCATGCGCCTGCGCAAAAAGCGCAACTTGTCTAAAATAGATACGACGATAGGAGAACACATGGCACGTGGTGGATTTAACATGGGCGGCATGAACCGCAATCAGATGATGGCTCAGGCTCGTAAAATGCAGGAGCAGCTGCTGGAGGCTCAGCAGAAGGCTTCCCTTATGCAGGCAACCGCAAGTGCTGGTGGCGGCGCTGTTAAGGTAACCGCATCCGGCGACCTGCGCCTGACCAATATCACCATTGATCCTGAGGCAATTGATCCTGAGGATATCGAGATGCTCCAGGACATGATTCTGGCCGCCGTAAACGATGCTCTTGAGTCCGCTGAGTCTCAGGCATCTGCCCAGATGAGCGCAGTAACTGGCGGACTGAATATCCCAGGACTGTTCTAATCCATGGCGTTTGATACCACAAATGATGGCCGCGCGCTGCAGCGTTTGCTTGACGAGCTAGGCCGCCTACCAGGCATTGGTCCAAAATCGGCTCAGCGCATTGCCTACCATCTTCTAGAGGTTGATTCCGAGGAGGCTCGCCGTTTGGCGCAGGCTATCTTGGAGCTTAAGCAGCAGGTGCATTTTTGCCCCATCTGCTTCAACTATGCAACGCGTGACGAATGCGACATCTGCCTGGACTCTTCCAGAGATCGCAGCAAAATCTGCGTGGTCTCCGAGCCTAAGGATGTCTCGGCAATCGAGCGTACCGGTGCATTTCACGGCCTCTACCACGTTCTGGGCGGCGTTATCTCACCCATGGACAAGATTGGCCCCGAGCAGCTCCACGTGCGTGAGCTGCTGTCCCGCCTGGCCGACGGCGCCGTAACTGAGGTTGTCCTGGCAACTAATCCGGACGTTGAGGGAGAAACAACCGCAACGTACCTCTCCAGAACTATTAACCCGCTTGGCGTGACGGTTACCCGACTGGCAAGCGGACTTCCCGTAGGCGGAGACCTTGAGTACGCAGATGAGGTAACATTGGGACGTGCAATTGAAGCACGTCGGGAGGTTTAAGCATGGCAAACCACATGAGAACAAGTTCATCTGGCGAGAAGACCCCTGAGGCTTCATCGGTTGATCTGAAGAACATTTCAACACTTCGTGCAGGTCAGGGTGCACAAATTCCTCAGAGCCCACGACAGGCCGACAACACGCCTGAACCTCCAAATAGAAAATCGGTCATCATTCTGGTGGTCGCGGCAATTGTTGCGCTCACTGCTCTCTTCTTTATTGTTCGCTGTGCTACAAGCACTAAGAGCGAATCCGCAAGTCAGCAGCCAAAGCAGACTCAGTCCGCCTACGCTGACGAGAAACAGCAGGACGAGCAGGCGGTTGATGGCTCGGTTACCTTCCACGGCTTGAAGTATTCCCTGGAGAAGCAGAGCGACGGTAAAACCGCTGTTGTTCGCACTAGTGATTCAGGAACAAAGAGCGTTCTGTTTGAGGTAGAGGGAACTCCTACCAGCCTGATTCTTTTTAACGACACCATTTTGGTTCCAGAGAATCGCGATTCTGGCTGGGATGTTGTGGCGTGTGCCCTGGTAGACGGCTCGCTTCCAACCCTTATTGCCGATAAGGACGGCAAGGCTGTTGGCGGCAACGGAACCATCACTGCAGCTACGCTTGATGGAACCACGCTTAAGGTAACTGATTCCACGGGAAACACCACTAGCGTTGCCCTTCAGTAGAATTTGTCGTAAGGAAGTTGTGGATTTCTAGTGAGCGTTTACGCTTCTGAGCTGCGGTTTTTCTCGCCATGCGGTTATTTTCAAGAAAATTTTCAAATTCGTTGGAAATAACGCTAGACAAGAATAAAAGTTCCCTGTATTATTTCAATTCGCAACAAGGCGTCCGGGGTATTAGCTCAGCTGGTTAGAGCGCCGGCCTGTCACGTCGGAGGTCGCGGGTTCGAGCCCCGCATATCCCGCCATTGCATGTTCAAGCCCTCTTCGGAGGGCTTTTTCATTAGTAAAAAAGTCCAGTATAAAAGATTTAAATTACATCTTTAATTTGTTGAAACCAAGTCAGAAAATAAAGCATTGTGTGCTATCTTTACATCAGAATGTATCTAAGTGCTTCTGCTGAAGAAACATTTAAATGCAGAGGTAAAGTGAGGTGGATTGTGCGGAATCAGAATACTTTGGATGCGCTGTCGCAATGCGATAGTGCAAATTCCATATCCGCAGAATCTGCTAACACAGAACACACTTCAGATTCAATCAAGAAAATTGCTGTTTTTGATTTTGACGGAACCGTCATTTCTGGACAGTCAGGACTCTTGTTCTCTGCGTATTTGCTCCGCCGTCACTTGTCTTCAATTTCACGTACGTTGAAGCTTTTGTGGTGGGGAACCCGCTACAAGCTGCATCTTCCTCAAAGGCAGGAAGAGGCTCGTGAGCTGGTTGTTGGCGCACTTACGCAGTATAGCGTTGAGTTTGCAAATGCCGTCATGCACGATTTTCACCGCGAGGTAATTGAGGGGATGTATCGCCCTCAGGCGCTGGAAGAGGTGCGTCGTCGGCAGGCAGAGGGTTGCTGTGTGCTGTTGGTGTCAGCAACGTTTGAACCTATCGCGGAATTGGCCGCAGAGAAGCTGGGAGTGGATGCGTTTCTCGCCACAAAGATGCAGGTGGGAGCCGACGGGCACTATACCAGCAAGGTTGACGGTCCCGTGATCGAGGGCGCTCAAAAGTTGGTCTCGGCAACTGAGTGGTGCAACCAGCGCTTTGGCCAGGGCAACTGGGAGATTGCGTACGCGTACGGCGATCACTACTCGGACGCAACGCTTTTGTCGGCAGCTCAAACGCCGTGCGCCGTTTGCCCCGGTCCAACGCTTGCCAGACTTGCAAACAAGCGCGGCTGGAAAATTTTGAATTGGTAGCAAAGATTGAACTAAGAGTAACGACTGAACTAAGAGCACTATCTGAACCGATAGCAAGAATCAACCTGTAACAACGGCCGGCCTGGTCACAAGCCAGATAAGTGAGAAAAGCAGTCCCTCAAGCGGACGCACGAGGGGTACTTGGAGAACCAATGGAAATTTCGCGCAAAACTGACTATGCAATCCGCATGCTTTCTTCGCTGGTAAGAAGCCCAAAGAAGCTTCTTTCTGTTCGCGACGCCGCAGAAGAAAACGATATTCCATACTCCTTTGCTCGCTCAATCCAGCATGACCTGGTCATTGCAGGCGTAATTGTCAGCACGCGCGGCGCTCACGGTGGCATGATGCTAGCCATTGATCCAACTGAGGTGAGCGTTCTTGATATTGTCGAGGCAGTTCAGGGACCTGTTTTTATTTCTAGCTGTGAGTGGGCAGGTCCTAATAATGAGCCATGCCCTCGTCATAATTCGTGCTATTTTGGACCCCTTTGGTGCAGTGCCGAGAAAACCTTGCGTAATTTCTTTGCGTCCGTGACTCTGCATCAAGTTGTTGTAGAGGGTCTTATGCCAGAGATGGTGGGCGAGTTTCAGCTGGTAAAGAACGAGAATGCCCAGCGTAACGAGCAGATTATCCAGAATGCCGCTGCTGCTATTGAGGCTGAGGTTACTGCCGGCACCTTTGACAATCTGCTTGACGGCGAAGTTATTTCTGCCGAGAAAAAACCTTACGAGTTCAATATTGGTCGATAAGAAAATCTCACATACAAAAATGAGTGGCGAAGTGGAGCCCGCATCAGAACTCACGCCGGAACTGCGTGCATTTGTCGAGTTTGTAGCCAAGAAAGGTCGCGAATTGTATCGCGATTTACCTTGGCGTCGCACGTATGACCCGTATGCTATCTGGATTTCTGAGGTTATGCTTCAGCAGACGCAGGTCAGCCGCGTAGATGGCCGCTGGCAGAGATGGCTGGAGCGCTTCCCAACGGTCGATGCGCTGGCTGCCGCCGCGCCTTCGGACGTGCTTGAAGAATGGCAGGGCCTAGGCTACAACCGTCGTGCTTTGTCCGTGCACCGAGCTGCTCAGGCAATTTCTGAGGCCGGCGGAGTCTTTCCACAAGATTCAAAGGAGCTGGTAAAGCTTCCAGGCATTGGCCCCGCAACTGCTGCGGGTATTCGTGCGTTTGCGTTTAATCTGCACGGTGTTTACCTGGAGACTAACGTGCGCACGGTCTTCCTGCACGAGCTATATCCGCAGGCAGAGGGCGTGCCAGACTCCGAGCTTGTCCCGCTGGTAGAGCTCACGTGCCCTGCGAGTGTTGAGGATGCGGCGGACGTTGCGAACGTCGCGGACGCCGCGAACGCTGTGGACGCCGATAGTGCTGCGAACGACGCCACAGCAGAGCTCACGCCACGTAGCTGGTACTACGCCCTTCTCGACTATGGCGCGTACCTGAAGAAAACTATTCCCAACCCTTCGCGAAGGTCTAAAAGCCACGTCAAGCAGTCACGCTTTGAGGGATCTCATCGACAGAAGCGAGCTGAGCTCTTGCGCGTTCTTCTCGCCCATAAAGACGAGGGCGGAGCGGAGTTTGAAACGCTTCACCAGGAGCTTTGTCAGATTGAGGTCAGCGCCGGGCGAGAAACCCTTGATGAGCAGGTTACCCTAGGCTTACTTGAAGAACTTGCGAAGGAAGACTTTTGTCAGAAAAATAATGAATATTGGTTGCCTTAAATGGTTATAATTCATAGTGCTGACGAAGGGGTCAGTATATGAACATAAGTGCTAATGATTATCATTTGCATTTGTTCACCACAGGTAACACGGCGCTACCCAGGCGCTAAACATTGCGCTCACAAGCGCTTTGACATGCGTTAACGTGCCACTCGTTAACGCGGGAGAGGAGAAAAAATGGCAGTAGATTTTGAGAATTCTCAGACAAAGAAGAACCTCGAGGCAGCTTTTGCTGGTGAGTCCCAGGCTACCAACAAGTACAGCTACTATGCTTCCCAGGCTGCAAAAGATGGTTATCAGCAGATTTCCAACATTTTTACCGAGACTTCTGGCAACGAGAAAGTTCACGCTAAGCTTTGGTTCAAGTATCTCCACGGTGGCAAGATTCCAGAGACTGCAGAGAACCTCAAGGACGCAGCTGCTGGTGAGAACTACGAGTGGACTACCATGTACGCTGATTTCGCTAAGGTAGCTGAGGAGGAGGGCTTCGCAGAGATCGCTGCTAAGTTCCGTCTTGTCGGCAACATCGAGAAGACTCACGAGGAGCGCTATCAGAAGCTTCTTGAGCGCGTTGAGTCCGGTGAGGTCTTTGAGCGCGAGGGTGTCAAGGTTTGGAAGTGCCTCAAGTGCGGTCACCTGCACGTTGGCGCATCTGCACCAAAGATCTGCCCAGTCTGCGGTCACCCACAGGCATACTTCGAGGAGCAGTCCCTCAACTACTAAGTTGTAGCTGCTCTGAGCTGTAGGGCTGCAGGCGCGACAACGCGAAGCCGCAGCTCAAACTTCTAGTGCGTTAAAAATGTACCCACCAGCAAGCAAATGCCTGCTGGTGGGTATTTTTGTGTGTGGACGTTGCGGGGAGATTGGGTTTCTCGCTATATGCTCGTTGCGCGCCTGATTTCTTAAAAGAATCTGTAACTTTTGCCTAAATGCTTCAAAGAATCTGTGGATTTGCCTGATTTCATCAAAGAATCTGTATCCAAAATACAGAATCTTTGCACTTTTCAGGCTCACTTTTCAGGCGAGATTTAAAGCGCGTCCGAATTCGCCCTTCCATGGAGCCTGATTTTCTCGCCATGTCTGAATAATTTGCCGGAAAAGTTCACCAAGTCTGAGCTATTTGCCGGTTTTTCTCGTCATGTCTGAGTAAATTTACTCAGACTTCATGCGCTTTTCAGGCTTATCGCGGTACTTGAGTCTGGATTCGCAACTCAGAAGCGCCTGGCGAGAAGCCCGTGCGCTCGTAGCGTGCGCGCCTGGTGAGAAACCCGTGCGCTCGCAGCTCAGCGCCGGGCCAGCGTGCCGGGCCCCGCGCTTATCCCTTGAACCAGCGGTTGGGCTGCTCGTAGGAGGGGCAGATGTCGCTCATGGGACAGCCGACGCACTTGGGGTTGCGAGCGGTGCAGGTTTCTCGCCCAAAGTGAATCCACTCTTCGTTGACGTCTTTCCAGAGCTCGTGGGGGAGAAGCGCGAGCAGGTCTTTCTCGGCAGCCAGCGGCGTGGAAGCCGAGCTCAGGCGCATGCGCTTGGAGATCCTGTACACGTGCGTGTCCACCGCGATGCCGTCGACCACGTCAAACATCTTGTTGAGGACAATGTTTGCGGTCTTTCGACCAACGCCCGGGAGTGCGACCAGGTCTTCCATGGTGCCCGGAACTTCTCCGTCGTACTCCGTCAGCAGAATCTGCGCCGTCTCCACGCAGTGCTTGGCTTTTGCGCGCCAGAAGCCGATAGTCTGGATGACCTCTCCGACCTCGACAGCATTGGCGGCCGCCATGGATGGCGCGTCGGGCCAGCGGCGAAACAACTCGGGAGTAACCTTATTTACCGCGGCGTCAGTGGTCTGCGCCGAAAGCATAACGCTGATGAGCAGGGTAAACGCGTCGTGATAATCCAGCGCGCTCTGGACGCTTGGATAGAGCTCGTGCATGCGTCGGCACAGCTCAACGCCGCGTTCTACCTTGACTTTCTTTGATTCTCTGGGCATAACCTCTCCTCAATTTCTTCTATGTGTACCCAGTATGTAGTTACGTTATCACGTGAGGCGAGAATAGCAAAATAGCTGCATAACAGCTACAATAACAGCCCAATTGAAAAGTTATCAAACCTGCGAGGTCTGGCGTCGCGGCAAGTGCGTCGCCGGCTGCGTGGTCGGTCGGTCGCGCGCCGCGCACCCAGCAAGGTTTGGTGTAGCCCGCATGTGTTTGCATGTGGGTTTAGCGGCATGGCGGGAGACTGTGTGTTTATCAATAGAGTTGCAGCTCAACTACTGAGCGCGCCCGAGCTAGAGAAGCTGAAACGAGAGCTTTCGCGCGGATCAGACGCCACGCTGTCCCTCTCGCAAAGCGCTCGTCCGCTGATGCTGGCTGCACTTTGGGCGCAAAATCCCCGCCCGTGCCTGCTAGTCGTTGCAGGAGAGGACGCCGCGGATCGCACGGCGCGCTCCCTTGCTGCGTGGCTGGGTAACGACGCCGTGCTGCGCTATCCCAACCGCAAGGATCGCCCCTGGTCAGACACCACGCCGGACGACGCCCTCATTGGAGCCAGGTGTCGCGCTATCGCCAAGCTTTCCGCTGGCGAGAAGGTCATTGTAGTTGCAAGCGCCCACGCGCTGATGCGCAGAGTTCCCCCTGTTGGTTCGGGCTATTTTCTTCCTGCAACGTTCACCGTTGGCGACGACGTTCCCTTTGAGGACGTAGCTTCGCTGTTCGTCGGTATGGGATACGCCGACACGGGCGAGGTGGATGCGCCAGGTACCTTCCACATTCACGGAGACACGGTTGACATCTTCCCAGCTCAGGCAACAAGTCCTGTGCGTATTGAGTTCTTCGGAGACGAGATTGACCGCATTAGGCGCATGGTGGCGGCTACCGGCCAGACTATCGGTGCCATTGATGAGGTTACCGTTGCTCCAGCTAGAGAGCTTGCGTTTACCAAAGAGACCATCCGCCGTGCAGAAGAAGCACTCTATACGCGAGCGCAAGAGAACTCTGCACTCGCCGCTGACCTGGAGCTTATTCAGCGTGGAGCTCAGGCTCCTGCACTTGAGCGCTACTTGCCCGTGTTGTACGGCGGCACTGCCAGCCCGCTTGAGCACATCTCTTCAGAGACGCTAGTAGTTCTTGCGGAGCCTCGCTCGCTGTTTGATGATTGCCAGCGCGCCTTTGATGAAATCTCTGCATCCGCAGCAGCATCAAAAGTGAAACTAGATGGCTTGTACACAGATCCAAAGGCTATAGACTTTGGCTCACAGCAGCGCCTGTCCTTCTCGTCACTTTTACGTACGGGAGCTGCGGTAACGTCAGAGCTTTCTGTGGTGCAGCCATCTATTGCGGGCTCGGACACAAAGCTTTTGGGCCGCGTCAGGCAACTGGTGCAAGATCGCGACGCGGTGGTGTTTGCGGTGCCAGATCGTGCGGCTCGCGAGCACCTCAAGCTGCTTTTCTCGGATGAGTCCATTCCGTTTGAAGAATCGTTGGGAACGGCACTTGAAAACGAGCCAGACCAAAACGGAGCATACGCACCACTCAAGCGCGGCCGCGTCACGTTTACCGACGCACCCGTTCCCGCTGGAATCATCATCCCAACAGCTAATCTAGCAGTGCTTTCTGTCTCGGACTTGACGGCCAGAAGTGCGCGCAATAAGAAACGTTCCAAGCGTATTGACCCCACAACGGTGACGTTCCCGTTTAAGCCGGGCGATTACGTTGTCCACGCAACGCACGGTATTGCTCACTTTACGGCCATTGTGCGTCAAGAAGTCGCAGGTAGAGAGCGTGATTACTTCCTGCTTGAGTACGCCAATGACGATAAACTCTATGTACCCCTGGAGCAAGTTGACCGCATCACGCGCTATGTGGGACCCGACGGCAGCAATCCGCGCCTGACCAGGCTTAACACGGCAGATTGGTCGCGCGCTACTAACAAGGCAAGAAAGTCCGCCAAGAAACTGGCGTTTGACCTGGTAGACCTCTACACGCGTCGCGCTTCGGTGCCGGGCTATGCGTTCTCGCTGGACACTCCTGCACAGGAAGAGATGGAGTCCAGCTTCCCGTATCAGCTGACCCCGGACCAAGAAAGCGCTGTTGCAGACATTAAGCTGGATATGGAAGCGCGAAAGCCTATGGATCGATTGCTTTGCGGTGACGTGGGCTTTGGCAAGACAGAGGTGGCGCTTAGGGCTGCGTTTAAAGCGTGCCAGGACGCTCGTCAGGTCATGATTTTGTGCCCAACTACCATCTTGGCGCAGCAGCACTACGAGACGTTTTTCTCGCGATTTGCTCCGTTTGATTTGAAGGTAAGCGTGCTTTCTCGTTTTGTCACGCCTGCTCAGCAGCGCAAAGCGCTTGAGGGGTTTGCGGACGGAACCGTAGATGTGCTGGTAGGCACGCATAGGTTGCTCTCGGCGGACGTGAACCCGCACGATTTGGGCCTGGTTATCATCGACGAGGAGCAGCGCTTTGGCGTTCAGCATAAAGAGCAGCTCAAAAACATGCGCGAGCAGGTAGATGTGCTGACGCTCTCGGCAACGCCTATTCCGCGCACCATGCAGATGGCCATGAGCGGCGTGCGTGACATGAGCCTGATTTTGACGCCGCCGCCTGGTAGAAAGCCTGTTCAGGTGATGGTGGGCGAGTACAATCCGGACCTTGTTTCCTCAGCTATTAGAAGTGAGCTGGAGCGAGAAGGTCAGGTGTACTACGTGTCCAACCGCGTGACCACTATTGACGAGGCGGTGGCTCGCGTGGAGGAGGCCGCGCCGGAGGCCCGCGTGGGTGTGGCTCACGGCCAGATGAGCGCTCGCGAGGTAGAAAACGTCATGCTTGCCTTCCAAGAGCACGAGATTGATGTTTTAGTTGCCACCACCATCATTGAGTCCGGCATTGACAACTCGCACACTAACACGCTGATTATCGAGGACTCCCAGCGCCTGGGACTTGCTCAGTTGTACCAGCTCAAGGGCCGTGTTGGCCGTGGTAGGCAGCAGGCATATGCGTACTTTATGTTCCCTGCGGAGTTGCCGCTGACGGAAGAGGCAACCGAGCGTCTGACCGCAATCAACGAGTTCCAGGATTTGGGTAGCGGCATGCGTATTGCCATGCGCGACCTGGAGATTAGAGGCGCCGGATCCCTTATGGGCGCCGAGCAGCACGGAAACCTTTCCAGCGTTGGCTTTGACCTCTTTACGCAGATGTTGGGCGAGGCGGTTGCGGAGGCTCGCGGTGAGTCCGCAGAGCTTGAGCAGGCCGAGGTAACCATCAATCTACCTGCAGATTTCTACCTTGATGAGGACTATCTGCCAGAGGTTGACCGACGCGTTTTGGTGTATCGCCGCCTTGCCGCAGCTACAGAGCTTTCTGATGTTGATGCGCTTCAACAAGATACCGAGAATAGCTTTGGTGCCCTGCCTCTTGCGGGTAAGAACTTGTTTGATCGCGCTCGCGTGCGTATTCGTGCGCAGCGTCTGGGTGCAACGTCAGTGAGTCTGACAAATGGACGCCTGGTATATCTGGGTGTAGAAATTCCGCGCGAACAAGCCCTCAAGTTGAAGGGTCGCGGTGCTATTGTGTATCCAAAGACGCATAAGCTGGCGTATCCGTTCCATCGAAATGAAGAACAGCTAATGCCCGCTGCCCTAGGAGTTCTGGAAGAGCTTGGTGGCGACGACGAGGTTGAGGAGTAAAAATGAGCCAAACAGCAGGTCAGACGTTACAGAACGCCGCGAACACCGGGGGCGCCGCGCAGAACGCCGCGGGAGTCGTTGACGCAATCTTCGCCGCACCACACCTCAGGTGGGGTGTTATCGGCTGCGGAGTCATTGCAAACCAGATGGCAGAGGCGCTGGCCTCGGTTGGCAGAACTATCGACGGCGTAGCCAACAGGACGCAGGAAAAGGCCGTCGCGTTTGCTCAAAAACACCACGTCAAGCGTGTATATGACAGCATCGACGATCTTCTCGCCAGTGACGAGATTGACGCGGTATATCTGACCACACCTCACAACACGCACATCATCTACCTGCGCAAAGCACTTCAAGCGGGCAAGCACGTTCTGTGCGAGAAGTCTATTACACTCAATTCTGCCGAACTGCTTGAGGCCGAAGAACTTGCACGTCAAAACGGCGTTCAGCTCATGGACGCCTGCACCATTTTGCACATGCCACTCTACAAAGAGCTGGTTAGCCGCGTGGAGGCTGGCGAGTTTGGTCCAGTCAACCTGATTCAGGAGAATTTTGGCAGCTACAAAGAGTTTGACATGGAGAATCGTTTCTTCAATCCTACGCTTGCCGGCGGCGCCCTTCTGGACATTGGCGTGTATTCGCTGACGCTGGCCCGTCTTTTCTTGAATAGTCAGCCTCATGACGTGCTCTCCATGATGAATCCGGCCCCTACCGGCGTTGATCAGACGGACGGCATTTTGCTCAGAAACGCCGAGGGTCAGATGGTTGTTCTGGCGTTGACACTTCATTCCAAGCAGCCAAAACGCGCTATGATTTCCGCGGATAAGGCCTTTATTGAGATTATGGAGTACCCACGCGCCGACGTTGCCACAATTACGTGGACTGACGACGGCAAGCAGGAGAAAGTCCAGGTAGGACGCACGGCTGACGCTCTGGCGTACGTGCTAGCAGATCTGGAGTCCGCTGTTGCAGGAGACGCTTCTGCTCAGGCGCAGCTTGAGGTCTCAAAGGACGTTATGGAGCTCATGACCGGCCTGCGTAACGACTGGAATTTCCTGTACCCTGAGGAGCAGTAAGTTCTATGACATCTGACGAGAAGATCGCCCAGCTAGCAGCCGCAGTTGACGAAGAAACAAAGGCTCGTCCTGGAGCGCCGCAGACGCATCCGGAGTTTGACCGCCTGATCAGAACTATCTGGCGACTTCGTCAGGAGGACGGCTGTCCTTGGGATAAGGAACAGACGCATCAGTCCATCTCAAAGAACATGATTGAGGAGGCCTACGAGGCGGTTGAGGCGATTGCTGAGGACTCTCCTGAGCACCTTGAGGAGGAGCTTGGCGACGTGCTTGAACAGGTAGTTCTTCACTCGCAGATTGAGGCTGACAGCGGTGCCAGTGCGGGCAGTAGGGTGCGCGACCGCGCAGCGGGCTTCGACATCGACGACGTCTGTCGAGCGCTCAACCAGAAGCTGGTACGCAGGCATCCGCACGTATTTGGGCCAGAAGCTGGCTCTACGTCGTCGGCTGCGGCCGTCTTGGACGTGTGGGAGAGCGTCAAGGCTGAGGAACGCGCCAGTGCGGAGGATACCGTGCACACCGAAGGTCTTCTTGACTCAGTTCCACAGTCTCTACCTGCGCTCATGCAGGCCCAGAAGATCTCAAAGCGCGCCGCAAAGATGGGCTTTGAGTGGGCGTCAGTTAGTGATGTGTGGGACAAGGTTGCCGAGGAGCGCGCGGAGTTTGACGCTGAAGCCCCAGGTACGCAGCAGAAAACGGACGAGTTTGGTGACATCTTGTTTGCGCTGATAAACGTTGCTCGCTGGGAAGGCGTTGATGCGGAAGAAGCGCTGATGAGCGCCTGCAGAAAGTTCCGCGCTCGCTGGTCGTACATGGAGAAAGCTGCTGCTGAGAGAGGCTTTTCTCTTGACGAGAAACCCGAGCTTCAAGAAGATTTGTGGCAAGAAGCTAAGCGTCATCTTGATGCGTAAGCAAGCTGCACAGATTGCAGCGAAGACGTGCGACGTACCGCAAAGCTTACGACTTGCCGTGGAGCGACGACTTCTATTCGGTGAAACGATGAAATTCCAAACTGAGGCAGGGCTATCGGCGCTGCCTCTGCCATAATAAAGATGTTGCAATTTGTTGCGACGCATCACCAAACAAACCAGAAATGAGATCCGTGATGAGTCAAGACACCACTAAAAAGAGTGGTACAAAAAGAAAAAAAACGCCCACCAAGCGTTCCGTTGAGCCTCTTAAAGAGACTACTGCGGAGCATGCCTCTGGTGCTCTCAAAATATTTTCATCTAAAAAGGCCGAGAAACCCCAGGTAGATAAGAAGTCTCAGTCTGACTCAAAGGCTGTTGAGTCTGAAAAGCTTGCGACGGCCCCAAAAGACGCTGCGGCTTCAAAAGATGCTTCTTCACAGAAGAGTTCCAAGGACACAAAGCCTAAAAGAACCGCTCCTGTTCAAAAGATTGATAGGACGCAGAGGCCTGAGCGAGGTCAGAGGTCCGAGCGAGGCCAGAGTCCCGAGCGCGCTCAGAAGTCTGAAAGAACCAATAAACCGCAGTTCAGCGTAGCTTCCTTGGTAGAGCTTAAGGATAATGCGCTTGATTTTGCTCGTAACCATACCAAGCTTGTTGTGTTTCTCGGCGTTGTAATCTTCCTGCTTGTGGGCTTGTATCCGCCAATTCGCGGCTACTACCACGCTGTTCGCGAGCATGACGAGTTGCTGCTAAATCAGCAGAAGCTCGAGGAAGATCAAAAACGACTTGAGTCCGAGGTTCAGGGTCTGCAGACAAAAGAGGGCATCATAGATGAGGCTCATAAGCAGGGCTTGGTTTCTGGCGACGAGGAATCTGCGCGAGTAGAGGGCCTTGATAAAAAGAAGGACGAGAATACCGTTCAGCATCCTGATTATCCGTGGTACATCAAGGTTGGGGACTTTGTTTTTGGATTTACACCAGGTGACTCCGGCAATACTGAGGCTCCTAAGAGCGCAAACTCTGACGATTCTACATCTGCACCAGCTCCTGGAGAGTCTCACGAGCAGAAGAACTCCGGAGAAGGCGGATCTTCTGAGGGGTCCGGCGCTGACAATTCAAAGTCTGATAGTGGAAACTCACACTAATGCTTCTAGCTGCAATTGATATTGGAACCGTGACCGCTCGACTTGCGCTTGCGCAGGTAGAGGACGGTCGCGTCATTCGCATGGCCAAATACACCGAGATTGTCAACTTGGGCGAGGGTGTTGATACGACAAAACGCCTGCTACCTGAGGCAATTCATCGTTGCGTTGGTTGCGTTTCTTCTTATGTTGATTACGCGAGAAAAGAGGGCGCTGAGGCGGTTGTTTGTACGCTTACAAGCGCCGCTCGCGATGCAGAAAATGCTCCTGACCTAGGAATGGGTTTAGCTTCGCTGGGACTTGAGCCCATGATTATTCCAGGTGAGATTGAAGGCGCGCTCACATTTCTGGGTGTCTCTCACGATTTTGAGAATCATCGCATTCTTGTTGCCGACAGCGGAGGCGGCTCAACTGAGCTGGTCGTTGGCACGCTGGCAGGCCAGCCTGCAGCCCAAGACGCAGGTCAGAGTGCAGGTCAGCCTGCGGCTCAGGGCGCAGGCCAGCAGCTTGGAGGGCAGCAGCTTGGAGGCCAGCAGCTCGACATCAACTTTGTCGAGTCCGTTGACCTTGGCTGCAGACGTCTGACCGAGCGCTTTAATCTGTCTTCGGATCACCCATCAGCTGAAGACATTGACGGGGCTCACCAAATGGCAGCTCAGATGATGTCTGAGGCTATCGGACGAGCTCAACAGCAGTGTGCGGCGCCAGAGCTTCTGGTTGGTGTTGGAGGAACCGCAACCAGCCTCATTGCCATCAGGGACCATCTTGACCCGTATGACCCGTCAAAGGTGCACCTCAACCACATCTCGCTTGACGAGATGTTGCAGATAGAGGGGCTTCTCGCCAGCAAAACGTTAAAGGAGCGAGAAGACATAACGGGACTTCAGGCAAAACGTGCGCCTGTCATGCTCGCGGGCACTATTTTGCTTGCAGAATTGATGAAGAATTCGGGCTTTAAACACCTGGTAGTAAGTGAGAGTGACCTGCTCTTTGGCCTGGTGATAACTGCTTCTGCCGTTCACCAGGGAAAGCAGTCGCCTGTGATTTGGAAGCCAATTTTGCGCCCGCTGAATTAAAAGTAGTGGCATAATAGCTAGACATATCCGGGGGCGTGGCGGAATTGGCAGACGCAGGGGACTTAAAATCCCTCGACTTCGGTCTTGCGGGTTCGAGTCCCGCCGCCCCTACCACTTTTGTTGCAGAATAAATGTCGTTTTAACTGCGTATTTGCAGAAGATATTTAAGCAACAAACCCTAACTGGCATTATAAGCACATAATGCCTGACCCGCGGAAACTTATCTCATGGGACAAAAATGGGACAGAGTATGGTTTGATATATAAAAGTTCTCTCAAATAACGTCTATAATTTAGAAATATAGTATGAAAGGCGGTTATTATGGCATGTAAAAATAGCTGTGTAGCTTCGGTGAATATGCTTCTGGAATTCGTTAGTTGTTAATCGATGAAAGGTGAGAGTGTTATGAGTAATCAACGTATTTTTGATATGGAACTTGTGAAAGTTGAGAGTTTGGAGAAAGCTGTTAGGACGCCATTTTATCAAACTGATTCCACAGGCGGTTCAGTATGGGTTATTAAACCTGGTCAAACCTTACCAAAGCATTATCACCATAATTCTGATGATATATGGGTTGTATTGCAAGGAACAGGGGTATTTTATCCAACGCCGGATACTGAGATGCCTTTTACAAAGGGGCAAGTTATAGTATCTAAAAAGGGTGAATGTCATGGTGCAAAAAATACGGGAACCGAAGATATTGTCTTTGTGAGTATCGTTGCTCCGGTGCCTGCTGATTATGATCCTGTTAATACTAATTAATATGAAAGCACTTTATAGTATTTTCTTATCTTGTGACAGAGAGCCTTCCTTTCTAGGTAGCTCAAGAGAGAAAAGTGGGCTTACACAGAAAGAAGTTTCTGCTAAAACTGGTATTCCACTCGGCACAATTAGGCGCTGGGAGCAAGGTCAAAATGATCCTGATTTAAGCTCTCTTATTCAGCTTGTTAAACTCTATGATGTTTCCTTAGATTCAATTTTTGAAATAGAAGTCGCTGGAGACAATAGTGTTAATTGCAATCGTAATTCTAAAATGATATCTGTTCCACTTTTAAGTGGGATTACTGCCAGCGCTCCTGTTGAGTCTATAAATTCTAGTGAGACTTACGATATTCCAATAGATATTTATGACAGGTTTCCTCAAGCTTTTTTATTAAAAGTAGAAGATAATTCTATGAATCGTGCATTGCCTAATGGTTGCTATGCACTCATTAACCCTTGCCAGGAAGCGCCTAAGCCTATGAAAGCGTATGCGGTGTGTGTGAATGGCTTTGATGCAACTATTAAGCGTGTGAGACCGCTATCAAATGGCTACGAGCTCATCCCAGACAGTATAGATCCTACTTTTAGACCTCAAATATTTGACTTCAACGAGATTGACACACAGCCCGTCTCCATTATTGGTGAGGTTGTGTGGTATTTAGTGCCTTTTGAATTTGAGATATAGGGGGAGCGGAAAGAGATGTCAGTTTTATATCATTATGGTAAATTTCCACCAGAAAATTTAGAGTGGAATGAGCTTGCTACGCCCCTTGCGCGCGCTTCAGACGCTCTTGCAAGATATGATAGCTTTCTCGGGATAATCCCTGATTCTGAAGTATTAATATCACCGCTTATGATTCAAGAGGCTGTTTCTTCATCAAGAATAGAGGGAACTCGCGCAACCGCTAATGATGTATTACGCTATGAGGCTGGAGATGATGAGTTTGACAGCTCCATGCAAGCTGATATTAACGAAATTATCAATTATCGTCTTGCAGTTATGAAAGCGAAAGATTTGTTAGGGACAGTTCCATTAAGCGGAAGGGTTCTTAAATCGGTTCATACAATATTGCTTAATGGTGTCAGAGGGCGTTTTAAGTCCCCTGGTATGTATCGTAAAGAACAAAATTGGATAGGCACAAGTGGAAGCGATGTTAATAATGCTAGATTTGTTCCAATTTCTCCAGATAAATTAGAAGATGCTATGGCTACATGGGAGAAATTTGTCAATGAGAGCGAAATGCACCCACTAATAAAAATTTCAATTGCTCACGCGGAATTTGAATCTATCCATCCATTTCTTGATGGTAATGGTCGTATGGGTCGAATTACAATTCCACTAATGCTGTATACAAATAAGATTATCTCTTATCCAAGTTTTTATCTAAGTGAGTTCTTTGAGCATAGGAACCAAGAGTATCAAGATCGTCTGTTGGCAGTTTCGAGAGATAACGACTGGACTGGATGGTGCAAGTTCTTTTTATGTGCTATTGAAACTCAAGCGATAATTAATAAAAAGAAAGCTAATAAAATATATGAGCTGAGAAAAGAAGTACTCGAAAAATTATTTAACACTACCAAGTCAGCCAATGTAACTAAAGTTGTTGACGCTTTATTTAGACAACCAATTTTTTCATCATCAGAGATAACGCATTCTGATGGGGTTAATGCACGAACTGGCAAACGTCTTATCAACGATTTAGCTGAACTTGGATATATAGATGAGATTGTGCCAGCCAGCGGTAGACGCCCTTCAATTTATTTTTTCCCAAGGCTTTCACATATAGTTAACTCTGATGAATCCGCATCTTAGTATGTCCAATAAAAGATTTTATTGGACATAAAGAATAGTTACTGTCCAATAAAAAATTTTGTTGGACACCGTTCAGCTATCGAAATTTAACGGATGAGAGGACCGTTATTGTAGAAAAATTCAAAGATTCTAGTAAGTTAGTTGTTCAATAAACGAAATAAAAAAGCCCTCTGCGTCTGAACTGCCTCCCATTTCTTGGACATAAGAAATGGGAGGCAGTTCAGGTTAGGAGTTACTAGTCAAGTTTTGCCTTATGTAATTAAAGGCAGCCATTTTCGGGATAACGTTTGAATTCGACATCTTTGAATTCAGCCTTTAGTTCGTCTGGGGCTGAGTCTTTTACGCCGTTTTCGTCAAAAAAGTGCTCCAAAACATAACTAAAATCATATTTATCAAACAATGACTTAAGAAACGGTCTATCAGGCAAATGTGTCATTATCAAATCTCCTTAAAGGCTAATTTGATCAAGAGTAAATTTATTTAACAAAGTAATTATATTCTGCAATGTCGACCAGCAAAAGTTATTTCCATACCTATTCTGTTCTCCTTTAGAAACTTGTATACTACTTGTCTTGTACCTAACGTATGCATGACTAATTTCTTACTCACTTCGGAGGACCTATGTCATTTGAGACAGGTGTTTTTCCGGTTTTAGTTTCTGAAGATGCGGCTACTGAGTTACTATCTCCCCAGGTCAGAGGAGGACTCAATTCGTCGTCCGCTACACCTCTTCATGTTCAGTTGTCAGATTTGATGCGCGTCAAAATTCTGTCAGAAGACTGGAAGGCGGGAACGTACATTCCGTCTGAGGCCGAATTTATGGCGCAGTATGGCGTCAGCCGAGGAACCATCAGAAAAGCTATTCAATCCCTGGTCAAAGAGGGTTTGCTGCTTACTCAAAAGGGTCGAGCAACACAGGTTATCTCTAACACCGTTCGTCATGCGGCAGGAAATACCGTACTTTCATTTGCAGCCGCACTCAGAGATGGCGGCTTTGAGTATCGAACCGAAGTCCTATTTAAGCAGGTAGTTCCTGCAGATCAAGCTGTTGCCGAGCACCTAGAGATTCCCATCGGCTCTGATGTACTCTTTTTGCGCCGTGTCAGGAGCGTCTCGGATAGACCTGTGGTGTGCCAGGAATCGTGGTCTAACCTGCTTGTTTGTCCTCAGCTTGAAGAGGCAGACTTTGAGAATGAGTCGCTCTTTGACGCGGTTGAAAGAACTTCTCAAAAAGAGATTGCGCGCTCTCGCATGCGCTATCAGTCGCAAATTGCAGGTAAAGACCATGCCGACTACCTGCAGTGTTCTCCAAATGAGGCTTTGCTTGTACTTGAGCAGGTAATCGAGCTGTCCGACGGCAATTGCATTGAGTGGAGCCAGACTTGGCTTGCCCCGCATCAGAGTGTTGTTGGCGTATCTGAGCAGGTAGATGGCTCTATTGGGCCTCTGGACATCTCTTCTGTTCGCCAGTCAGAGCACGTGGGTGCATCGCTGACTTCTGCAGAAATAGACTCTGATCAGCGAAAACAGCTTGAACTTGATTTGCACCACGAGGCGCTGGCAGTGCGTCGAGGCATTATCGAGCTGGCACATCGCTACAGCTCAACGCCATTTCACATTGGCGGCGCGTGTTCTGTAGCAGACATAGTCTCCGTGCTTTTGAACAAGGTTATGCAGGTAGGCCACAGGGATTGCGAGTGGGAACTCAGAGACCGCTTGATTCTCTCTAAGGCTCACACATCGCTGGCGCTGTTCCCAGCTCTTCTACGTGCAGGAATGATCTCTCAAGAAGACATCGATCGCGGAGTTTTTGGACCCGACGCTGTCCTCTTTAAGCATCCACTGCGAGACCCTCAGCGTGGCTTTGAAATTTCTGGTGGCAGCCTTGGCATGGGCTTGGGCTATGCCGCTGGCCTGGGGTTAAGCCTTCGTAGAAAAGATCTCCCTTCTCGCGTTTTTTGTATTTTGGGTGACGGCGAGTGTGACGAGGGCTCCATTTGGGAGAGCGCCGCGTTTATCGGCCACAATCAGCTTTCCAACGTCACGGTCATTGTTGACCAGAATCGCATGCAACTGGACGGCCCTTGCGCATCCATTTTGGACACCGGCTCAATCGCAAGAAAGTTTGATGCGTTTGGTTTTGAGTCTGCCGAGGTAGATGGACATGATGTGCTTGCACTGTACGACGCATTAAAGCAGCAAACTTCAAGGCCTCGCGCGATTATTGCGCACACCATCAAGGGTAAGGGACTCTCGTTTGCCGAGAATAACGTCTCGTTCCACGACGCGTGTGTGACGGACGACCTCTATGAGCAGGCATTGTCTGATCTGAAAGTTGCAGAGGAGGCATGCTCATGTTAGATACATCTTTGCAGCCATCGTGCATTGCGGCTGAAGAGTCGCAGATGCTTGCGGGTATGAATACAAAAGAAGTGTTCGGTTGGGTAATGGGTAAGCTCGCTGAAGATGACGAGCTACTAACTGTTGCCGTTGCCGACTATGGTCGTCGCTTGAATTTGGATCGCTTCCGTGAGCTTAGACCAGACGGCTATATCCAGTGTGGAATTGCAGAGCAGAACCTTATTGAAGTGGCGTCTGCCTGCGCAAATGAAGGCTTTCACGTTTTTGCACCGTGCTATGCCACGTTTGTGACCTCACGAACGCTCGATCAGATTCGAGTCAACCTTGGCATGATGAAGTCGCCCGTGGTGCTGGTAGGTGTTGCCGCTGGTTGCGAATCCGCAGCTACAGGACCCTCTCACATGGCTGTGGAAGATATTGCGGTTACCAGGACCATCCCGGGACTATCCGTGTTCAATCCGGTTGATAACGCCCAGCTTGCGGCCACGCTCATGGACCTCGCAAAGCATCCCCGACCAGCTTACGTGCGTATGACCTCGTGTGATGGCGTCAATCTGCATCCAGATGGTTACGTTTTTGATGCGTCCGGTGTCGAGAAACTCTTTGAGTCAGCTGGCGCGGCGGACACGGCAAGCGTAGACGGCGTGGCGGTCGCCGAAGCTGCAGCTACTGAAGTCACAACCGTCAGAACCGTATCCATCCCTCTTCCGAAACGCGTGACCGTATTTGCAACGGGTGCGATAACCAGTAGAGTTATTGAGGCAGCTCAGCGAGCTGCAGAGCAGGTGATTGCAGATGGGATCGCCAACCAGACGAACATCGAGGTCTATGGCGTATCGAGCATAAAGCCACTTGACGCCTCTCTGACGGAAATCTGTCAGAACTCTGACGTGATTATTACTGTTGAGGAACACAGTGTTTTAGGTGGGTTTGGCAGTGTAGTCGTCGAGCAGCTCAGCGCTTCAGGTACATGTCCGCAGGTAATTCGTGTAGGTATGCCCGATAAATACCTTGAGGCAGACGTTCACCACAACATTCTTGCGCGTGCTGGACTGTCGGTTAAGGGTCTACAAGAGGTTCTTCTCGCCAACTGTTAAATAGAGGTCCAATAAAACAAAAACCCAAGGGAGCATGTGCTGCCTTGGGATTTGCGTTCTATGGTGCCCCCAACGGGAATCGAACCCGTATTGCCGCCTTGAAAGGGCGATGTCCTAACCGTTAGACGATGGGGACGCGAAGAAAAAGTATAGCAAAGATGCTGCCGATTTCTAGGGCTAAACGGTACGATTTTGGGCTTTCATCTATTCTTCGTTTTCCCACCAGTCCAGCCCGGCCTTAAACGCGTAGTCGCGAGCGCTCTGAGTTACGCCGGGCACCGACTCTGCCCACGAAATAAATTCCGGCACGTCGGCGATAATCGCCTCGGCCTCGTGAACTGCGATAACATTCTCGGCAAACGTGTCAGGTGTGAAATTGATTCTGCACGGAATGTAGAGATCAACAAAAGACGGCCTGAGCAGCGCATATGCCGCTCCCTCGCCAAGGTTAACAAAACCTTTGAGCGCGCGCTTTGCCGCGGGCATGCGATTCAACTTGAAGAACAGCAGCGTAAACGCCAGGCGCATCCAAGCATTGGACTGATATCCACAGCTCTCGTCAAGCTTATGGAGCCCCTCCTCGTCTTCCAGGCGAGCAAGGACATATGCCAAGGTAAAACGCGCACCCAGTAAATCTGTTGGCGAGAAAAACAAGAGGTCTTCGCAGGTTTTTTTAGAGAGCTTGAAGCAGGCACAATCAGTTGCCACTTGGGCAATCTGTGCGTAGAGGCGCAAAAGTGGTCGAGCTTCAGCGCAGTTCCAGGCATCACCCTGCTCTTGCTTTGCTTGTTCCAGCCTTAGCCTAAAGATGGGGTCGAATTCTTTTTGCAGGTCAAGCAGGTCATTAAGGATTGCCGCAGGATGATTGTTGGAGATTTGCGCCAGGATTCTCTGTGCTTCAAGATTGATACTTGTGCTGTTAAGAGCTGGGTTTTCTATAATATTTGTCATCTGATTATGCAAGAAATTAAGCAGATCCATACGGCTTGAAAAGAAGTCCGCATCGGAATCAATTTCTTTAGTAATTCCAGCCTGATACTTGCCAATGACGTTGACGTATTGAGCAAAAGCTTTTTCTTCTTCGTCAGCAATGAAGTCTTCAGGAGAAGCTTCTACCGCAAGCTTCAACTCGTAGAGAGCAGCTTCAGAGACGATGTTCTTTTCTTGAGCACACTTGGCTACTAAGCGATCTACCTGCTCACTGGCCATATCGTTAGCGGAATGCTTAATCACTCTGCATCACCACCTGGGCATGGATTATTTGGCCCGTCGATATACGGTCCGTGTGGTCGCGGGCCAGCGGGGAAGTTGGGGCCGCCAGGGCCAGCGGGGCCGGAGCCGACCGGGTCGTCGGGGAAGTCGGATCCACCAGGGAAAGAATCTGCCGAAGCAAACAAGGCGTTTGCCTGCATCTGCAGCTCTTTTTCTGCAAGTTCAACGGTCTTTGGGTCTCTGGCCCTAACTTGATCTGCAAGCCAACGGCCAAGAACACCGCGTCCTATCAGGTCATTTCCTTCTTGCAGCAGTACCGTTGCCTCTGCAATGGCAATGATGAGCTCGTCTTCGGAATAGGGAAGTACGTTAAGACGAGAGAATTCTCCCTCGGGCAAATCCTTCTGCACGAAGCAACAAAGCGTTGCTTCCGGATAGCGCTCAATCAGCAGGTCAAGGTAGTGTTCCGCCTCAACCAACTCACGCTTCTTGAAATGAATAGCCAAGCGAGCCAGCAAAATCCACGGGTCATCTGCCCCGCGAGGCGGATCAAGCTTGCGGTACTGGTCCATGAGGTTGTCGAGAGCGTCCTCGTCCTCGAGTTTTGCGTATGCGAGCGCAAGCGTAAAACGAGCATCGGCTGCGTCTGCAGCGTCAAGTTCCAGTAGTTTCTCGCCATATGCGATGGCATCTTTGTTTCGGCCGCAGATTAGCGCGCGAGAAGAAAGCGTAGCTAACCAGCGCTTATAGGGGTTGATGGCCAGGCGCTGGGCAAGTTCTGCCTGCTCGGCGGGAAGCCCCTGCGAGGACTCTTGCGCCTTCTGGTAGCACACGGCCTCAACCTGGGGGAGCTTCTCCACAAGGAATTGGTAGTAGGAGTCAAAAAGCCTGCTATTTGAGGCGTGGAGCATTCGCTGGGCATCAAAACAGTTGGGGTCCAGCTGAATTGCCTGGTTAAGGAGGCGTTTTCCCTGGTCGATAAGGGCCTGCGCCTGAGATTCTTCGACAAACGGCAGGCGATAATCAACAATCTCGGCCGCTTGCGCAACTAGATTGAACGCGCGGTCTTCGTCGGTTTGGGGGAGGGAATTGCGGTCGTTGGAGAATCGCCAGTTGAAGTCCTTCATCAGCGTGGCAATGCTGTCCTCGTCGCTGACTTGCGTGCGAGCAAAGCGGAGGATAAGCCGCTGGTAGTCTTCTTTTACTGGGTCAAACGCCACAGGATTCCTTTCTCTCTTAGGTAATGATATCGCAGGTTATTTGGGTGTGCGGGGTAAGTCCGCGAGCGTCGTAAGAAGATTGTGAACGGCAGACGGAAATGTTTGAAGTGGACGGGTTTCTCGCCAGAGGGGTGCATAAATTCTGAACGATATTGCATAAAATGGCACATTCATTTTGGTACAGGTGTCCAAAATGAGCTAATATAGAAATGTTGAGAAGAAGTAATTGCGAAGAATGGCTTCGCTAGCCGCTTAGGGAAGCGGCACATAGTTAAGGAGAGGTTTTATGGGACGTTTTACAAATCCACGCGATCTGTATTTTGGCGAGGGTGCTCGTCACGAGGTTAAGAACCTCAAGGGTAAGAGGGCAGTTATCGTTTCCGGCGGCAGCTCCATGCGTCGCGGCGGCTTCCTTGATGACATCGAGAATGACCTCAAGTCCGCAGGTTTTGAGGTTGCTCACATTGAGGGCGTCGAGTCCGATCCTTCCGTCGAGACCGTTATGAGCGGCGCTGCTAAGATGAGCGAGTTCCAGCCAGACTGGATCATTGCTATCGGCGGCGGCTCCCCAATCGACGCAGCTAAGGCTATGTGGATCAAGTACGAGTATCCAGAGACCACTTTTGAGGACATGTGCAAGGTCTTCGGCCTTCCTGAGCTCCGCACCAAGGCTCATTTCTGCGCAATTTCTTCTACTTCCGGTACCGCAACTGAGGTAACCGCATTCTCCATCATTACCGATTATCAGAAGGGCGTTAAGTACCCAATCGCTGACTTCCAGATTACCCCTGACGTCGCAATTGTTGACCCTGAGCTCACTTACGGCATGCCTGTTAAGCTTGTTGCTCACACTGGTATGGACGCACTGACCCACGCTATCGAGGCGTACGTTTCTACCGTTGCTTCTATGTACACCGACGGCGACGCTCTCCACGCAATCCGCGAGATTGTCGAGTGGCTGCCAAAGTCCTACGCAGGCGACAAAGAGGGACGTCAGCACATGCATGACGCACAGTGCCTTGCTGGTATCGCATTCTCCTCTGGCCTTCTGGGCATCGTTCACTCCATGGCTCACAAGACCGGCGCTGCATTCTCCGGTGGACACATCATCCACGGTTGCGCAAACGCTATGTACCTGGGCAAAGTCATCCAGTTCAACGCTCGCGACGAGCGCGCAAAGACTCGCTATGCATTCATTGCTAAGGAGATCCTGCACCTCGAGGGCAACACTGAGGACGAGCTGGTAGAGGCACTTGTCCAGAAGATTCGCGACATCAACGACGCTCTTGACATCCCACAGGGCATCAAGAACTACGGCGAGGGCGGAACCAAGTCCGAGACCTCCATCATCGACGAGAAGGAGTTCTTCGAGAAGGCTCCAGAGGTTGCTCGCCTTGCTATCGAGGACGCTTGCACCCTCTCCAACCCACGCAAGCCTACCCAGGAGGAGATGGAGCAGCTGCTTAAGTGCGTCTACTTCGACCTTCCTGTCGAGTTCTAAGATCTAGTTTAGAGACTTAGCTTCGCTAAAAGCCTGGTAGCGTTCCGCTACCAGGCTTTTTTACGTAGGTCGACAGCGGGCGTGCAGGTCGACGGCAGGCTTGCAGGTGGGCAAGTGCAGGCGGGCACATCGACGGGCTGGTAACGTGCGTGGATACGTGTGCGGGCAGTCACGGCGACGTGCAGGTAACGTGCGCAAAAAGTGCATCGGGATCAAAGAACACCACAATTCACATCAAAGTGGTAAAAAATCCGTTTAGTTGGGGTTTTCATTTTTCTGCATACAGTGTTTGCCCAGATAAAAGTTTTTGGCGCGGTAAAAAATCGTCTTAGTTGGGGTTAAATCGGCCAATTTTAAATTTTCATCCCCAACTAAACGGGTTTTTTACCTTTTTTGGCACATAATTTTGAGATCAAAAATTACGTATTCATAGAAATGAATTTCATAGTGTAATTATGCAGAATTTTGAAAGTCGACCAGTGAAATTGCACGGCAAGCCTCCGGGAGGATGCTAGAACAACAAATCTTGCACAGATTTCCTGTGTGATTTCAAATCGGTCAGATTACTTGCGCCATTTCCGGGTATGGAATTCATACTTTTTTCGCGAAGGAGTGCTATGGATTACTGTCTTTCGTACTTTTCAGCGTTTAATTTATTGATGAGTTCCTCTAGGCCATTTGATTCGCTGCCGGCATCAAATGCTATGGTCAGAGCGCCACTTGTTCCTGAATCAGCTCCGGGAGTATCGACTGAACGAGAGCTTGCCGCCTACTATGGACACCTTCCAGAAATACAAGGCATGCGTCTTCACCAGGAGCCTAAAGGCAAGGTTGACCTGCTTATTAATGATGTGAATTCCACATTTGCAAAACAGCACGCTACGCTTCACATCTGTAATTCAAAGGTTTCGCCATCGTCGCTCCTGCCCATAGGTGCTGACTTAAAAGGATTTATTACTTCTCCAGAATTCACTTATTTGCAGATTGCTTCAAAGCTTGATTTTATTGGAACAATCCTTGCAGGTAGTGCCTTGTGTTCCGATTATTTTTTGAATCAGGATGGCCATGGTGGAGTTTCGCAACGCCAAAATGGCCCTCTGACAAATCGTGCTGCAATCGCAAAGTTTCTTTCGACGCAAGGAAGAAAGCGCGGCATCATCCCAGCTAAACGAGCGCTTCAGCACATCGTAGAGAAAGCTCGGTCGCCCCGAGAAGCTTCGCTTGCGTTGCTAATGTGCCTCCCGTATAACCTCGGTGGCTTTAATCTAGGAACCGTTGAGCTCAACAAGCCTATTGAGCTGGAAAACCGATATGGCGAGAAAATCACTCGAATTCCTGACTTAACCATTCAGCTCAAGGATAAAAGACGGAAGCAGGCGACGGTGCTGCTAGATTATGATCCTGCGGTAACGCATTCTGGCAATCAAAAAATCACGCGAGACCTGGATAGGGAAAACGAGCTGGTAACAGGCGTTCAGTGTCCGCATTTTTCGGTATCTGGCGAGATGCTTAAAAGCTTTGAAAGCGTTCAGGGCTTGGTCCGCCAGATTCGCGAGTCTACCGGAATAACAGCACGTGACACGACTATGTCAGATCTCGAAGAACGACAGCGGGAGCTCTGGGCACGGGTATTCAATTCCAGGTAGCAAAACCAGCTGCCACGTCTTTTCTGCGCAGCTTGCCGTACAATAGAGAAGCATAAACCGCTCATAATCGCACAGCCAGAAGGAGAAAATCGTGGAAGTTAACGGCCTTATCGACCATACAAATTTGAAGCAGAACGCAACCGCTGAAGACATCAAGAAACTTTGCGCCGAGGCAAAGCAGTACAAGTTTGCAACTGTCGCCATCAATTCTTGCTGGGTTTCTCTGGCTCATGCCGAGCTCGAGGACTCAGGAGTTGGTATCACTTCCTGCATCGGTTTCCCTCTGGGCGCCGCTTCAACTGCAGCTAAGGTCGCCGAGGCCAAGCAGAGCGTCGCCGACGGCACAACCGAGATTGATATGGTCATCAACGGTGGCCACCTGGTCGCGGGTGACGACGACTACGTTATCGCTGATATCAAGGCTGTCGTTGAGGCCGCTGGCACCGTGCCCGTTAAGGTAATCCTGGAGTGCTGCCTGCTTGATGACGAGCAGATCGTTCGTGCTTGCAAGGATTGCATGGCTGCTGGGGCTGCGTTCGTCAAGACAAGCACCGGCTTCAGCACCGGCGGCGCAACTGTTCATGACGTCGCTCTGATGAAGCAGACTGTCGGCAACACTTGCAAGGTTAAGGCTGCTGGCGGCATCCACAATAAGGCTGACGCTGAGGCAATGGTCGCAGCGGGCGCAGATCGCCTGGGTTGCTCCAGCGGAATCGCTATTGTCACCGAGTAGCTCGCTGATCAGGAGTTTTCCGGACCAACACTTCACGGATAGGTAAATGAAGACGACCTCATAGCATGTGCTGCGAGGTCGTTATTTGTTGTGGAATAGTGGGGTGGCGAGAAACCCGTGTAAGCTGCAGCAACAATCGCGGCGAGAAACCCGTGCGAGCTGCGGCCTGCACCACCTGGACGCCGTGTGCTGCTGGTGTCGCGCTTCACGCCGCGTCTGCTGCGGCTGGTATCGCGCACCCGCCGCAGCGACTAGCTGACGACAACCTCGCCAAAGCCCAGGTTGCGAGCCTGCGACTCAATCGCTTGCATGCGCTCGTCGCTTGGAGAAGGGGAGTTCTCCATCGGTCCGCGTACACCAAAACGCCTGAACTTCATGAGACGAATACGCGTCTGCTCGACCTTCTCGCCAAGTGTTGAGGCAATGCCGTCAACAGCGGCTTCAGCGTCGTTCCAGCCCTCGGTCACGATGACGCGGACCTCTTCCAGCTTGTTTTGCTCGGCCAAAAACGCAAGGTTTTTGCGGACCGTAACGCCATTTTCGCCGGTCAGGTGCTCAAACCACTGATCATCCCAAGCCTTAACGTCAAGCATGACGCCGCTTGAGAGATCCAGCAAGTCGCGGTACTCGGTGAAGTCGATGGTGCCGTTTGAGTCGATGAGGCAGTTCAGACCAGCTGCGTTGCAGTAGGTGAAGAGTTCGTAGAGGAAGTCGGGACGGAGCATGCATTCGCCGCCTGACGTGGTGATTCCGCGGATGAACGGCATGTTGGAAATGCAGCGGTCGGCCACCTCGCGTGCGCTGAGCAGCTCAATCTTTGGCGTGGATTTGTGCTGACACACCTTGATGCAGTTGTCGCAGTTGATGCAAATGGAGTTGTCCCACACAACCTTGCCGTCAGCCACGGACAGGGCGTGAGCTGGGCATGGCTTGACGCATGCCTGGCAGGAGATGCATTCCACCTGGGTCTCGGGGTTGTGGCAGTAGGCGCAGCGAATGTTGCAGCCTTGCAGGAAGACGGCAGTTCGGCTTCCTGGGCCATCTACCAGCGAGAAGGGAATGATTTTGTTAACAGGAGCAACACACCCAGTTGGATGTGTTGCTCCCAAAGTTGTTTCTGTTGCAGTGCAGGTCACGATTGCGCAGCTCTTCTCGCTAGTCGCTCATGCGAACCTTGCGCTCGCCAAGGTGGTTGGCGGTGAAGTTGCCCAGGCCGTCGTGAGCGGTGTCCTGAAGGACAACGTCGCCGGACTGGAACTTCTTCATCTCGGAGCGCTTAGCCAGGAAGCCGGTAATGCGGACCAGGTCACCCTCGGAGCTATAGAACGAGAGGTACTTGTCGTCGATGGAGAATGCGGCCTTGACCACGTCAACGACAGCGTCTGGGTTGCGCTCAGCAGTTGGCTCAGCTGGGAAGATGTCGGAGACGCCACTGTTGAAGAAGCGGTGCATGCGAGCACTGTGGCGAATGTGGTCGTAGAGGTTTGCAGGCTCGTCGCCAACCTTGATGCGGACACCTGGGGTAACGCCCTGCTGGTCTGAGAAGCCAGCCTGTGCGTGCAGGGTGAAGCGGCCGCCAAAGACCTCGGAGTAGACGGCGTCAAAGCTGTTGACCTGGTCGGCAATCTTGACCATGATCTTGTCGGCCAGCTCGTTAGCCTCGTCATCCTTGCCGTAGGTGCGGCTGCTATCAAGGTGCAGCAGCTCAGCGACGCACTCGCTCATACCGGCAACGCCAAACATGCCGCAGAAGCGCTCGCGAGAAATGAGGCCTTCCTTAGCCAGGAAGCTGGTCTCAAAGAAGTTGGAATCCTCAACCATAAAGCGGACGCGCTCGTTCATGAAGTTCAGGACCTCGCCGGTTGCGGTTGGCAGCAGGTTGTTCATGAAGTCGTCAACGTTGGTTGCAAGTTTTGCAAGGCCAGGGAGAAGTACGCGGCTCAAAGTGTAAGCGCCACCGCCCATAGGAAGGACGTTGTAGCAGCTTACAACGGTGTACTCGCCAGGGTAAGTCTCTTTGTGGATGCGGTGGTTAGCAAAAGCAGGGTTGGAGCAGACCATGGTGGTCTTGACTGCCAGACGCATGAACTCGTCGGAAGTGACCTCTGGGTCGTACTTGAGGGTGAAGTTTGGAACGGCGTTCATGAGCTCGCGGTCAACCTCAAGCAGCAGTCTACCTGCGCGAGTGTCCTCTGGACCAATGTTTGCGTGGCAGTAACCACTAGCAACGGTGCGGTCGATGTGGTTCAGGAAACGGCGCAGACGAGGCTTAATCTCTGCGTCGGTCATGCCCTCCAGGAATGGATCAATGATCTTGTCCAGCTGGCCAACGTAGACAGGGCGGCTGGTTACGGAAGGAACGTTGTCGTAGAGAGCAGCGAGGCCCCAGAGCAGGTCATCAAGGGTCTCTGGCTTGTCAAAGCGCAAAAACTCGGAACCGTTCTGAGCAAATACCTGGTAGTCAGGGCAGATGTAGCGAGGACGGTAAGGAGCGTTGCCCTCACACATGTCGTCAAGCGCGTGAGCTGCAAAAAGACGATCAAACTCAGCGGTCGTCTTGATAGGATGCTCGGAGTTCTCGGCAGCCTGAGCCAGGTGCAGAACCTTCTGCTTGTACGAGAGGTTGTCGGAAGTAATGATGTCCATAAACTCGCTCATTAGTGCTCCTTACGTTTATCCTGCAAAAACAGGGTTGTGATTACGACGGATACGTCGGTCGTTCCAGGTGCGGCGTGGCGCGAGAAGTGTGTCATGCCAGGTGCGATGCACGGTGCCCGGGGCGAGAAGAACGGTCTTGCCCAAGCGTTGTGCTAGGTACAGAGGTTAGTCCAGAAGGTGGGTTTCTCCCTCGTGTTTCATTGCGTCATCGAGGCGCTGGAACTGCCTCTCGGTAATGACAATCTTGCCGTGCTGAACAGAAACCATGCCCCTCTCCTTAAGCTCGTCGATACCGCGGGCAACAGTCTTTGTGCTGGTACCAATCTTGTCCGCCAACTCTTGCCTGGTCAGGCGCACGGTAAACGGCCACTCAACAACGCCGCGGTGAATCTGATCGCGGGTCAGCTCGCTGAGCATGTACATCAGGCGCTTGGTGCCGCTCCAGGTCAGCAGGCTGCGCTCGTAACCGGACTGACGTGTGAGGTTCTTGATAATCCAGCGCGAGCGGGTGAGAAGAGCCTCGGGGTCCGAACGAATCCACTGCAGGTAGTCCTCGCGTGGAACCGAAATAAACTCGCAGCCGGAAGTTGCAGTGAGCGATCCCAGATAAAACGGACTCTCGCTGATAACTTCCATCTCGCCAAAGGCAACAGGGGCGCGATACTCGTCAATAACGTACGTGCTACCTGCGGAATTATGCGACGTGGTGCGCACGGTGCCGCGGCACAGAATGTACACGTTATCAACGCGGTCCAGCATGTGGACAAGGGTCTGTCCGGAGTTAAGACGAATCTGCCTACAGTGAGAAAGACGATTAGCAGGAACGCGAGAAGCCCATTTGATGATCTTCTTGCGAACGTCAGAATCAAGACTATCAAGGTAGGTTAGGACGTTCACACGAGACCTCGCTGTTCTTGTTTCGTAAGTCCTCTTTACAGGACAGTTTCGGCTTAAGTTTGAGTAATTGTACCTGCTAACAAAAATAAAAATAAGGACTTTTGTCCACTTTTTGAGACAATTTTCTTGAACGGAAATTGGGCTGCGATCAGCGTGCAGTCAGGCCACAGTCCGCCCGCGGTCAAGCTGCTGCAAGACATAAAAAGCCCCCACATCAAATGAACTGCGTCCCAAAACTTGGACGAATTTAATAAAGACCTAGGCCACTAAGGACTGATTTGAACTGCCTCCCATTTCTTGGACACGAGAAATTGGAGTCAGTTCAAAACACACCTATGACAGATAATCTGTCAAAAAGACGTATACATGACACCGAAAGCTATCTTGATTAGGAACATGTCGATTCTTCGGCAGAACCTACCAAAGCTGCGCTATTTTGTGCGCCAGGCCTAAAAGCAGACGCTAACACGCCGCAGAATCATAATCACCCGCACATGAACTGCCTCCCATTTCTTATGTCCAAGAAATGGGAGGCAGTTCAAAACGACGTAGGGGCCAAAAAGAAATGCGATGCTTACGCGGCGTTTGCACGTGTACTTACGTGGTGCTTACGCAGCGCGTGCGAGCACTTACTTGCGGTTGCAAACCTCTGCAGCAACCTTTGCGCCAAGAGCAACGTTGTTGAAGACCAGCTGAATGTTGGACTCAAGGGAGTTGTTGCCAGTAATCTCAGCAACCTTTGCCAGCAGGAATGGTGTGGACTCCTTGCCGTGGATGCCGTTTGCCTCTGCCTCTGCAAGGGCCTTCTCGATAGCTGCGTCGATGGTGTCCTTGTCCATTGCGTACTGCTCAGGAATTGGGTTGGTAACCAGAAGACCGCTGTTCATACCAATCTGCTGCTGGGTAGTGAAAATCTCTGCCAGCTCAGCAGGGGAGTCAACGCGGTAGTCAACGCTAAAGCCGCTCTTACGAGTGTAGAATGCAGGAAGCTCCTCGGTCTGATAACCAAGTACAGGAACGCCCTTAGTCTCCAGGTACTCAAGGGTAAGGCCAAGGTCAAGAATGGACTTTGCACCAGCGCAAATGACCATAACAGGAGTCTGTGCAAGCTCCTCAAGGTCAGCGGAGATGTCCATGGTGGTCTCAGCGCCACGGTGAACGCCGCCGATGCCGCCGGTTGCAAAGACGTCGATGCCTGCCATGTGAGCAATCATCATGGTAGTAGTGACGGTAGTTGCGCCGTCCTTCTTCTCAGCGATGATAACGGGGAGGTCGCGGCGGCTAACCTTAGCAACCTCGCGGCCCTTCTTGCCCAGGTAATCAATCTCGTCAGCGGAAAGGCCGGCACGCATCTGGCCGTTAATAATTGCAATAGTTGCAGGAATTGCACCGTTGTCGCGGATAATCTGCTCAACCTTCAGAGCGGTCTCGACGTTCTGTGGGTAAGGCATACCGTGAGAAATGATGGTGGACTCCAGAGCTACAACAGGCTTGTTCTGCTCAAGAGCCTCTTTGACCTCGTCAGATACAACGAGAAAATCCTTCAGGTTAGACATATATACTCCAATCGTAAACGACTAATGGAACCGAAAGTAGTGCCGTGCAAACGCGTTGTGCCGCGCAGACGCTTTGCGCCGTGCAGACGTGCTGTGCCGTGCAGACGCGCTAAATACCTGCGCGCTTGATAACCTCTTCAACGTTGAGTTGTTCGTTGATAGTATTCTCACCTTCAACGGCCATGGTGGAAGCAGCCAAACCTACCAGGCCGGTCTGCTCAAGTGTCATGCCTTGAGTATATGCCCAGGTAACTCCTGCCATTATGGCATCTCCCGCACCCGTCATGTTGACTAGCTTTGCAGGGAGTAGCGGCAAGAGGATGGTCTTCTCGTGATCAGCGCAAAAAAGGCCTTTCTCGCCAAGAGAGATAAATACACGTTTGAGACCTGTTGCAAGTAGCTCATGAGCTGCGGCTTCAAGGGAGGCGTTGTCAGTAATCTTAATGCCTGAAAGTGCTTCAGCCTCAAGGTGATTGGGTTTGAGCGTGTGAATTTTTCCCAGAACCTTCTTAAGCTTTTGCGCTTTGATAGAAGAAACGGGGTCGCAGAAGATAGGGCAAGTCACATTTTTGGCAATAAACTCAATTGTTTGCTGAGGTAAATTGGTGTCAATTACACAGGCCGCAGCATGCTGGATAATATCTAGGCGCTCTTCAATGCGCTCAGGGGTGACATACTCGTAAATCTGCATGTCATTAATAGCTTCCTGCATTTCACCTTGCTCATCCATGATGAAGAGGTAGGTGGAAGTGGAAGCGCCTGGCACGGTAATAGATGCGTCGATGTCAATGCCGCAGTCTAGGCAACCCTCTTTGAGCTCGCGCGCACGATAGTCTTCGCCAAAAGCAGTGAGCAGACGAACGTCACCGTCGAGAAGGGCCAGGTTGTGTGCAATATTTCTGCCCACACCACCAAAGGACATGGTGACTTTACCAGGGTTGGAGTCTCCTGCTACAAGGGAAGAGTCTGGGCGACCAGCAATGTCCATGTTAGCAGCGCCAATAACAATGACGTAGGGACGCTCGCTCAAAATGTAGCGGCGGCCCAGAATTGCGCCCTTTGCAGTAAGGTTGGAGATGTGTACCGAAACAGAAGAACGCGAGATACCTGCGCGCTCTGCAATTTCCTTCTGAGTAATGGAAGGCTGCTCTTTGATCCAGTTGAAAATCATTTGTTCTCGATTGGTGAGCATCATGCCTCCTAGCAGCAAAAATAGAATCCGACTAAACAGGTGCTTATATGAAACTTCTAAACAGGTGCTTATCTTGTTTAAGCTAGTGCTTAAATCTTGCTTTGGACAACGATAAGACAGCAGCTAGAGTCTGTAAAGAATGAATTCATTAAATTTTTCCCTGGTGAGCTCAAAGATTTTCTCGCCACGCTTGTTCTACCTGCTTGATTTTTCTAAGCATTTGCTGCGTACCGTTTACAGAATTTTAGTATCTGCAAACGGTTGTATCGTGAAAATCTCTCTAAATTGGGCGTCGGCGTTATGCAACTGTAATAATATATTTAATGAATAGTAATGACTCGTCCACATAAGTTAGTTCGCGTACGCATCGTGCGCAAATGCTTGTTTCGGGCGTTTTAGGAGGTAGTATGCCTAAACGTGTTTTTGTAGTTGTTCTTGATAGTTTTGGCATCGGCGAAGAGCCTGATGCAGCGGCATACGGAGACGAGGGTAGCAATACCCTTTGTGCATGCGCAACAAGTGGCGTTCTTAACATCCCAAATATGACAAAGCTGGGCCTTCTTAATATTGATGGCGCGCTTGATACTGTGTATGACGTTGATTTGAAGCCAATTGAGTCTCCTGAGGGCGCATATGCTCGCATGCAGGAGAAATCCGCTGGTAAAGACACTACGGTTGGTCACTGGGAGATGGCAGGCGTCATTTCTCCAAAGAAGTTCCCAACCTATCCTGATGGTTTCCCACAGGAGGTCATTGAGGAGTTTGAGCAGAAGACAGGCCGCAAGGTTTTGTGCAACAAGCCTTACTCCGGAACCGATGTTATTAGAGACTTTGGTAAAGAGCACGTAGAGACTGGTGCTCTGATTGTCTATACCTCAGCAGATTCTGTTTTCCAGATTGCTGCGCATGAGGACGTGGTAAGTCCCGAGAAACTCTATGAGTATTGCCGCATTGCGCGCGAGATTCTGCAGGGAGAGCACGGTGTTGCTCGCGTTATTGCTCGTCCTTTTGAGGGGGAGTGGCCATACCAGCGTACTTCTCGCCGTCATGACTTCTCGCTTGAGCCAACGGGCCCAACTATGCTTGATCGCCTTAAAGAGAACGGCTTTGATGTTCTTTCTATTGGCAAGATTTATGACATCTTTGCTCATCGCGGCATGACCGAGTTTGAATTCACTACCTGCAACGCAGACGGAATTCAGAAGACTATTGAGGCTACCAGCAAAGACTTCAACGGTCTGTGCTTCACCAACCTTGTTGATACCGACATGATTTACGGTCACCGCAACGATCCTGTGGGATACTCCAACGCTCTTTCTTACTTTGACGAGCGCATTCCTCAGATTATTGAGGGTCTTCGTGAGGATGACCTGTTCATTATTACCGCAGATCATGGCTGTGACCCGGTAACACCATCTACTGATCACTCTCGTGAGTACGTTCCGCTGCTTATCACGGGTCCAAAGGTCAAGCCAAACACCAACCTTGGTACAACTGCCACATTTGCCGATATGGCCGAGACAATCCTTGATTATTTTGGCGTTGAGCAACTTGGTGTTGGAACTTCTCACCTGTCAGAGATTCTTAAGGAGAACTAATGGCTACTACCCCAACTCCCCATAACGCTGCTGTTGAGGGCCAGATTGCTAAGACTGTCCTCATGCCAGGCGATCCACTGCGCGCTAAGCTTCTTGCAGACACGTATCTGGAGAACGTTGAGCAGTTCAACACCGTTCGCAACATGTTTGGTTATACCGGCACCTACAAGGGACAGCCAGTCTCCGTTATGGGTTCTGGTATGGGTATGCCTTCCATTGGTATTTATTCTTACGAGCTCTTTAATTTCTACGGAGTTGACAACATTCTCCGCATTGGTAGCGCTGGCGGCCTTGCTCCTGAGGTAAAGCTTAGAGACATTGTTATTGGCATGTCTTCCAGCACTGATTCTAATTATCCATCACAGTACGGAATGCCTGGAACCATTGCACCTACCGCAGACTTTGGCCTGTTGAGCAAGGCTGTTGCTGGTGCAGAGAAACTGGGTTATCCCGTTCGCGTTGGTAATATTCTGGCAAGCGACGTGTTCTATACCGTAGACAACTCGCTTACCAAATGGGCAAGCATGGATGTTCTTGCCGTTGAGATGGAGTCGGCAGCCCTGTATCTCAACGCCATGCACGCTCATAAGCATGCGCTTACGCTGCTAACTATCTCTGATTTGCCTCTTACAGGAGAAGCACTTACTGCTGAAGAGCGTCAGACTAGTTTTACGCAGATGATGGAGGTTGCTCTTTCTGTTGTTGCTTAAGGCACTTGTTGCGTAAAGCATTGCAGATCAGCAGCTTGTCATTGCTGTTTGTTTTGGAACCATGCGGATTTTCCGCTTAAGTTAGGGGAGTTTGGTCAACTTCTCATAAAGATCCAGCACTAAAGCTGGACGTTCCCGCCACATGAGGTAAGGAGAGCACGGAATGAACAAGAACGTTTCTCGTCGTAGTTTTGTGACTGGCGCAACTGGCGCTGGCGCACTTGCAGCACTCGCAGGTCTTGCAGGCTGCAACCAGAAGAAGGACGACGGCGGCCAGAAGGCATCAGGTGAGAAGAAAAAGAAGCTCACCATGGTTACCGATACTGGTGGTGTTAACGACCAGTCCTTTAACCAGTCCGCTTGGGAGGGCATGACCGAGCTCAAGGACAAGAACGGCTGGGATGTCAGCTACCTTGAGTCCAAGCAGGATTCCGATTACGCAACCAACCTTGATAAGGCTGTTGATGCTGAGTCCGACCTTGTTTGGGGTGTTGGCTTTGCTATGGCAGACGCAACCCTTAAGGCTGCTAAGGACAATCCAAACACCCAGTTTGCCATTATCGACAACGGCAACGAGTCTCAGGTTGCCAACTTCACCGGCGTTATGTTCCGCGCTCAGGAGCCTTCCTTTGTTGTTGGCTACATTGCTGCTCGCACCACAAAGAGTGGCAAGGTTGGCTTTGTTGGCGGCATTTCTTCCGCACTTATCGACCAGTTTGAGTATGGTTACCGCGGCGGCGTTGCTTTTGCAAACAAGGAGAACAACACCAACGTTGAGGTTTCTGCACAGTATGCAGAGTCCTTCTCCGATGCTGCAAAGGGCAAGGCTATTGCTAACTCCATGTACTCCGATGGTTGCGACGTTGTCTTCCACGCTGCAGGCGGCGTAGGAACCGGCGTTATTGAGGCAGCTAAGGACGCAAACAAGCTTGCTATCGGCGTTGACCGTGACCAGGCATATCTTGCTCCAGAGAACGTTCTGACCTCCGCTCTTAAGCGTGTCAACGTTGCTATCGTTGAGATTTCCGAGAAGATCCTGAAGGACGGCCAGAAGGGTGGCACCACCATTTCTCTGGGCGCTTCCGAGGATGCTGTCGGAATTGCTGAGGATCACCACCTCATGGGTGAGGACACCTACAAGGCAGCTATTGGTCTTCTCGACAAGATCAAGGCTGGCTCCGTTGTTCCTCCTGCAAGCAAGGATGACCTGGACAAGTACGTTAAGTCTTTGAGCTAAGTTCTAACTTAGTTTTTACGCCTTAGGGTTTCTCGCCAGATGGCTTTGACCTCTGACGTGCCCCAAGGCTGATGAGTTTGGATTTGCTGGTGAGGGGTGCTTCTTGGCACTCCTCACCTCTAGCAAGTGTGTAAAGGAGGTGGCTCGTGGAAGTCAGTTCGGATTACGCTGTTCAGATGCATGGCATTACCAAAGTTTTTGGATCGTTTAAAGCTCTTGACGCCGTAGACCTTAACGTGCGCAAGCAAACTGTCCACGCCATTTTAGGAGAGAACGGCGCAGGTAAAAGTACGCTTATGAACGTACTGTACGGCCTGTATTCTGCGGATGAGGGAGATGTTTACCTCAACGGAGAGCGCGTATCCATTTCTGGCCCAAACGATGCTATCGCTCACGGCATTGGTATGGTTCACCAGCACTTTATGTTGGTTGAGAACTTTACTGTTACAGAAAATATTGTTTTGGGCAACGAGGTCACCAAGGCTGGTGGCGTCCTTGATCCAAAGAGAGCTCGCGAGAAGGTCCTGGAGATTGTTGAGGAATACGGCTTTGACGTAGATCCCGACGCCAAGATTGAAGACATTTCTGTTGGTATGCAGCAGCGTGTTGAGATCTTGAAGGCCCTGTATCGCGGCGCAGAGATTCTGATTCTTGATGAGCCTACGGCAGTTCTTACGCCGCAGGAGATTGAGAAGCTTATCCAGATCATGCATGACCTGGTAAGCAAGGGTAAAACCATCATTGTTATTACTCACAAGCTTAAAGAGATTATGTCTTCCGCTGACGAGTGCACCATTATTCGTCGTGGTAAGTACATGAGCACGGTTGATGTCTCCAAGACATCCGAGACCGAGCTTGCAACACTTATGGTGGGTAGAAACGTTAACCTGCATGTAGAAAAGAAGCCAGCAACTCCTGGTGAGGTTGTTCTTTCAATCAAAGATCTCCACGTCAAGGACGAGCGCGGTATTGAGCAGGTAAACGGCTTTAATTTGGATATTCGTGCCGGCGAGATCGTTGGTCTTGCAGGCATTGACGGCAACGGCCAGAAAGAACTTGCCGATGCCATAAACGCACTGGTCAAACCTGAGTCGGGCACCATTTCTGTCAGGGGTGAAGAGATTCAGAGCACAACTCCTAAGACGGTTATTGATCACGCAGTTGCCACTATTCCTTCAGACCGTCATCGTTGGGGCCTGGTTCTGCCCTTTACGGTTGCCGAGAACATGGTGCTTGAGCACCACAACGAGGAAGCCTTTGGTAAGGGCATTGCGCTTGACCTGGAAAAGATCAAGGAATTCTCTCAGAAGCTCATTGACGAGTTTGATATTCGTCCTGCAGAGTGCGCAGACCATCAGGCAGTGGGACTTTCCGGCGGCAACCAACAGAAGGTTATTATCGCCCGCGAGGTCTCTTCCAACCCAGACGTTCTCATTGCTATCCAGCCAACCCGCGGCCTTGATGTTGGTGCTATTGAGTTTGTTCACAAAGCACTGATTCGCGAGAGGGACCGTGGAGCAGCAATTTTGCTGATTTCCTTTGAGCTGGACGAGATTATGGATGTTGCCGATAAGATGGCAATTATTTACGCCGGCAAGAATGTTGGCGAGTTTGACCAAGGTACTATCACTGAAGAGCAGGCAGGCCTGCTGATGGCAGGAGGTGACGCCGAGTGAGTACGCTTACAAAGATAATGAGAAAGCCCATTACGTCAGCAATTGTTGCTATTTTTGTTGGTCTGTTGGTTGCTTCTATTATTTTGGTTGTTGCAGGGTATGACCCTATCAGCTCGTTTGAGGCACTTATTGGCGGCATGGTAGGTAAGCCAAAATACATTTCTAACGTCATTATTAAGGCAACACCTCTGCTCTTTACCGGTATTGCTGTTGCCTTTGCATTCCGCGTTGGCCTCTTTAACATTGGTGCTGAGGGTCAGTACATTGTTGGTACTATCCTGGCTGTTATTGTTGGCTACAGCCTTGACCTTCCTCCTGTACTGCAGATTCCTGTAGTTATTTTGGTGGGTACCGCAGGTGGTGCAGGTATTGGCGCCATCATTGGATGGCTTAAAGCCCAGTTTGGCATCAACGAGGTTATTACCAGCATTATGTTTAACTGGATCAGCCTCTACCTCTGCAACTTTGTGGTTTCACTTCCACAGTTCCACCAGCCAAACTCAACATCTTCGTACTCCATTAACGAGTCCGGCTACACCACCCTGTTCTATGGCATGAAGAATTCCGAGGACGGCGCTGAGGCAATTCGCAATATTCCAATTATTGGCGACGCTATTATGCGTACCGACGTAAACATTGGTATTTTTGTTGCTATTTTTGCAGCTATCTTCATTGGTTGGCTGCTTATGCGTACCAAGGTTGGTTATGAGATGCGCGCTGTTGGTTTTAACCGCGATGCTGCTCAGTTTACCGGCATCAACGTTAAGAAAAACCTCACGCTTTGCATGTCTATCTCTGGTGCACTCTGCGGACTTGCAGGTGCTCTGACCATCACCGGCATTGCTCCTCACAGTATTGCAACGCTGGCAGCATTTGAGAACAACGGCTTTAACGGTCTGTCCGTTGCGTTTATCGCCAACTGCAATCCTGTGGCATGTATTCCTGCATCCTTCCTGTTTGCTGGCCTTCTTTATGGTGGCCAGACGGTTCAGCAGGTTGTTGGTGCACCTTCCGAGATTATCAACATTGTTATTGGTACCATCGTGTTCTTCATGGCTCTAGGCGGCGTTATTCCAATGCTTGCCGACCGTCTTGATCACAAGCGTGCCCAGAAGGCTAAGGAAGAAGAGGCAAAGCTTGCTGCTCAAGTGAGTGATGCGTCCGACCCATCTCAGGAGGAGGCAAACAATGCTCACTAACCTGATTCTTCTTGTTTCCGTTACCCTCATGTACTCGACACCTCTTATTTTTGGTGCTCTGGGCGGCGTTGTCTCCGAGCGTTCCGGTGTTGTCAACATTGGTATTGAGGGCATGATGGGCGTTGGCGCTTTTGCAGGTGTTGCAGGCAGCTACCTCACCGGAAACCCTTGGATTGGCTTCCTTTGTGCAGGTATTGCAGGCGGCCTGATTGCACTGCTGCACGCTATGGCATCCATTACGTTTAACGCTGACCAGACCGTCTCTGGTGTTGCTATTAACTTGCTGGCTCCTGGTATTGCACTGTTTGCCTGCCGTCTTTTGTTTGATGGTGCTGCAATGTCTCCAGCTGTCAACAAGTTGCCAAAGCTCTTTGGCGAGGGTGCCTTTAACGACACTCCTTATTCCAGCTTGAACGTAGACATCACCGTGGTCCTTGCGCTTTTGACCGCCCTTCTCGTCTGGTTTGTGCTCTATCGCACCAAGTGGGGCCTGCGCATTCGCTCCGTTGGTGAGCATCCACACGCATCCGAGACGCTGGGCATTAGCGTTCGTAAGACTCGCTACCTCTGCGTTATTGTTTCTGGTGTGCTTGCAGGATTTGGCGGCGCATCTGTAACGCTGGCAATTATTTCCCAGTTTACTCAGACAGCTATTTCTGGTCAGGGCTTTATTGCACTGGCAGCTGTCATCTTTGGTAAGTGGAAGCCTCTGAACACCTACGCAGCTTGCCTGCTCTTTGGCTTTACCCAGGCACTGGCAATTCTGCTTGGCGGCGGCGCAACTCCAATTCCAAGTCAGATCATTGCAATGCTTCCTTACTTCATCACCATCATTACGCTGGTCCTCTTTGTTGGTAAATCCGTTGCGCCTAAGGCAGATGGCGTGCCATACATCAAGGGAAGTCGTGCATAATGGCTGAGGTAGAGGGTTCTTGCCACGTTTCTAACGAGGCGCTTGTTCAGCTTGCTATTGAGGCGCGCAATCACGCCTATGTACCGTACTCTCACTATGCTGTTGGAGCTGCGCTTTTGTGCTCCGACGGCACCGTGTACGGCGGCGCCAATCTAGAAAACGCTGCATATACGCCATCTAACTGCGCCGAGCGCACAGCGTTTTTCCGCGCAGTGTTTGAGGGTCGCAGAGATTTTGTGGCCATTGCGGTTGTCGGCGGTCCTGAGGGAGAAGCTCCAACAGCTTGGTGCACTCCTTGTGGCGTATGCAGGCAGGTTATTCGCGAGTGGTGCGATCCTGCAATATTCCGCATTGTGCTGGGCAAGGCAGACGCTGCCCCTAGAGAGTATCTGCTCCAGGACATCTTGCCTATGGGATTTGGTCCCGAGGATCTGGGCGAGTCCAGCCCTGCCGGTGCATCGGGCGACGACGCTGTGAAGGTTGCCGCAGGTCACGAGCACGGTTGTGGTTGCGGGTGCAGCGAGCACGGCGGAGGCAACCAGTAAGCTGCGGCATCAAGCAGCCTGCGCTTTCGGGTGCAAATAACCTGGTGGGTTACATGAAATTGCGAGCCGGTAGAGTTTCTCGCTACCGGCTCTTTTACTAGAGAGTTAACGCGAACGGCAACGAACGCGCCTGACGGCGCCGCGAACGGCAACGAACGCGCCTGACGGCGCCGCGAACGACAACGAACGCGAACAGCGAAAAGAGGTTCAACTATGCGCATGTACGACGTGATTGAGAAGAAGCGCGACGGCGGCGAGCTTACCGACGCCGAGATTGATTACTTTGTTTCGGGCTATGTAGCTGGTGATATTCCCGATTACCAGGCTTCCGCACTTGCGATGGCCATCTTCTACAAGGGAATGACCGCACACGAGACGGCTCACCTGACTATGGCAATGGCAGAGTCTGGCGACATGATGGACCTCTCGGCAATCCCTGGTATTAAGGTTGACAAACACTCTACCGGCGGCGTTGGCGATAAGACCACGCTGGTAGTTGGTCCGCTTGTTGCGTCTTTGGGCGTCAAGGTTGCCAAGATGAGTGGCCGCGGCCTGGGTCACACGGGCGGTACGCTGGACAAACTTGAGGCGATCCCAGGACTTTCCATTGAGATCTCCGAGCCTGATTTCTTTAAGCAGGTTTCCGAGATTGGCGTAGCTGTTGCAGGTCAGACGGGCAATCTTGTCCCAGCTGACAAGAAGCTTTATGCGCTGCGCGACGTCACTGCAACAGTTGATTCGGTTCCTCTGATTGCATCGAGCATCATGAGCAAGAAGATCGCTTCTGGCTCCGACTGCATTTTGCTGGACGTCAAGTGCGGTTCCGGCGCCTTCATGAAGGATGTTGATTCCGCAATTGAGCTGGCAGACGCCATGGTTTCTATTGGCGAGCACGTTGGCCGCACCACCGCGGCTCTGATTACCGGCATGGATCGTCCTCTTGGCAAAAACGTGGGCAACTCCCTTGAGGTCATCGAGGCAGTGGCCACGCTTAAGGGTGAGGGTCCCGAGGATCTGACCGACGTCTGCGTTGAACTTGCTGCAAATATGCTTAACCTCGCAGGTAAGGGAAGTGTCGAGGACTGCCGCAAGCTGGCTCGTCAGCAGATTGCAAACGGCGAGGGCCTGGCTAAGCTGGCACAGATGGTCAAGGCTCAGGGTGGCACCGACGAGGTCATCTTCGACACCACCAAGTTTGAGGCTGCGCCATTCCGCCGCGACATTGTGGCTGAAACCAGCGGATATATCACCTCAATGAACGCTGAGCTGGTAGGCATTTCCTCCGTTGCTCTGGGCGCCGGTCGCGAGAAGAAGGGCGATTCGATTGACCCAGCAGCAGGTATTATCCTTGAGCGCAAGACCGGCGATTATGTCGAGAAGGGCGATGTTATTGCAACGCTTCTGACCGGCGACGAAAGCCGTCTTGATGAGGGTGAGCGCATCTTCCGTGAGGCTCTGGTCTTTGGCGAGAACGCTCCCGAGCTGGAGCCGCTGTTCTTTGCGCGCGTCTCCAAGGACGGCGTCGAGCGCTTCGCGTAAGCGCAGGTCGCAGCCGCGGCGCGCGGGTGCGGGGTGTGCAGGTCCGAGCTCCACATAACATGCAGGTGAAGGGCGTGCGAGCTCCGAGCTCCACATAACATGCAGGTCAGACCGGTGTTCACGCAGGTGGGCACCGGTTTTTTGTGCGGTAACAGCGTCGTGTACAGACAAACTTGCAGGTCAAGCGCGCGAAGCGCCGGCGGGGAGTGCACGGGGTTTCTCGCCAGGTGCGCCTTAACAGCATACGCGCCTGAAAAGTGCAAAGAATCTGTATTTTGAATACAGATTCTTTGACAAAATCAGGCAAATCCACAGTTTCTTTTACATTTTTAGGCTTGAATTCTCAAAGCAAGTGCAACGTTTGGTGATGGTAGACTTCCCAAGGGCACTTCCAACCCAGACGCTTACGTGGC
>PPYE01311180.1_pt1 | contig 62450 bp, 54 predicted proteins | sample 1559881 | NCBI WGS metagenome assembly PPYE01 (sample SAMN08240022, study PRJNA423297) | Human gut metagenome, whole genome shotgun sequencing project. | reverse complement strand
TATCATCGTGCTTTCAAAATCACATGAATACGCTGGCAGCCGAAACTGCCAGCGCATGGTATCTGATTTTGAATAGAAAACGACCAACAAAGAAAGTAATCGCTTCCTATTTTAATATGACTCAATTCTCGTCACATTTGCCACGCAACCCTGACGATGGGAACATAGCAGGTCTCCGCTGGCGCGGTTGTCATAACTCCGCAGCGTCGTTTTACTCGTGCGCCGCAGGGTTCCCCCCAAGTCTTTAGGAGGCCGTGAGGAAGTATCTTTAAGCCCCCGTGCAGTCCTCGCGGCAGATCTGCCATCATCCGCTTTGTGGAATCGTAGATTGCTCCGAAACAGCTCTGTTCATCACCTCCCTGGCTGCTCCATCTTCGCGGCGTTCCACACTCGCTCGTACACGGGTTATGTACCTGTTATGCTGTCTATGAAATTGTCAAAGTGCTGTTGAAGGTAGAAAACTTGTCCTTCTTATTAACTCTGACAAAAAGAGCAAAAAACGAGCGCACCAAACGAAACTTTTTCAAAAACACTTTGTCAGCTGCTTCAGACCGCGCCGGATACTGTCACGGACACGGCTTGGGTCTACCCCCTCCGCTGCGGCGATCTCACTCACACGCATACCCAGATAATACCGGGCATAGATCCGCTTGGCCTGCTTCTCCGGCAGTGCCATCACTGCGGCGTAGAGCTGCTCTCGCAGCTGCTTTTCCTCCATGAGCGTTTCCGGGGACTGGGGCTTCAGCAGAATCGCATTTTCAATGCCGTTATCACAGTCCAGGGAATAGTACGCCTTATAGCGATACATCCTCCGGTCATAGGCAGCTTCTGCACGCTCAGCGGCTCGGATCGTCTCCAGCACATCTTCTGTTACTTCTACAAAGTAATCGCTTTTATAAACATTGGGATATAAGTCCCTAAGATTGACTTTCTTCATTATGTACCTCCATTTCGATTCACGGGCGATTGACGAGTGAACCGAAAGGAGGCGGTGATCGGCAACGACATACTTCGGGGGCTTTCCCGAAAAATCGACAGCAAAAAGCGCCAGCTCCCCACAATGGGAAACTGGCGCGACAAAAATGACTATGATTCTGCTGTTTTAGTTGGAATAATAATGCCGATAGATAGTCATACCTCCCCGGAGGAGGGGCAAGGTTTTTTTTAGCTGGTGTAACTCATGGCTATTATGAAAAATAAAAATTGACATGGCGGCTCCCTCCTAAAGCCGCCATGCCAGAACACGGTGCAGGGGTCGTCGAAGCAAAAAGAAACGGCGGCCTTGATCTACTCAAAACCGCCGTATCGTCAGTGATACAGGAAAGCGCACGAAATCCTCTGCCTGTCAGCGGTTTTTTTCTTTTCCCCGCTGTGGAGGCAGATGTTTGGATTGATTCAGCCCTACTATAATGTGCAAACAAAATGTTACCGATAAAAGCAATAATAAAATATAAATATTGCAAGTATCATAATGAATGGTGCAATAATTTTTAACCAATAAGAGATATGTTTTTTCTTTTCAGCTTCATATTGCGCATTTTGATATTCTTTTTCGGAAACTTCCTCCTTCAACATTTGAAGATCACTATTATCGTGATTGTTTTCAGATTTACTCATAAAAAACTCCTTTCCATGGTATTAAATATCAATATATTTCGGCAACAGGAAATTCAAATCACAAAAATTTGCTACTTCTATTTTTCTATCTTACTTTTAATTCTATGATAAAAGCCAAATGTTGCAGAAATCTCCTAACCACTTTCTTTTTCGGCAAGAAAACAGGCGGAATTGCTTCATTTTTGTAGCAATTCAAGTTTTATCTCGTTTCAGTCAGAGAAAAGCTATTCAAGAACCAACATCCAATCAAAAAATCTATTCAACCGTTTCAATCGAATCCACAATACTCATTTTTGAAATTTTCCGCAGCGGAATTGCTGTCGCCATCAAGCAGGCTCCTACTGCCAAGAGGGTTGCTTCAAGAATGGGTATGACAGGAATTGCAACAAGCTGGAGGGTATCGCTCGTAGCCGCCTCAATGAAGATTGTACAAACATATCCCAGCACGCTTCCAATCACAGAGGCAATGATCCCGTAATATGCACCTTCCCAAAGAAAAGTTTTATAGAGGCTACCGGCGCTCATTCCAATGGCCCGCTGCATACCGATTTCTGTTACTCTGGTGTGAATATTCGTGTAAACGGTATTGATGATGTTAAGAATGCCGATTAGGCCAACAAAAAGAATCAGTCCCCATGCCAGCATTTGAATCTGTGCAAAACTCTCTTTTAGTTGCTGGTCGGTTTCTTCATACGACAAGAATGTTGTCCCCGGTGTTCTATTACAAAACGCCTCGATAAATGTATCAAAGTTTTCCCTGTCAGCACCCTCATTCAGCGTAGGCAAAAACTCTGAATAGGTATCTTTTCCCGTCAGGCGTTCATAGATAGCGTCATCAACGATTACCTGAACACCATTTGTGAAACCGCCGTTACCAATACCAAGATAACCGTCATAGCCATCTAAAGTTTTCAAAACATCCAGCTCCGTTCCCGCAACACAGATGCTTTCTCCAGCCTCTATATTTGTAAATTCAAGAACATCTTCGCCGTAGCTCATTGGAATAGGATTCCTGACGATGCAGGCGTTCCCTGATTTCAGTTGTTCGAGCTGTTCTTCTGATAATTGATCCCCCATGAAATAATCCCAATATTCATCGTTCAATCCGACAACCTGAAAAGTTTCGCCAGGTTTTAGTTGAAATTCAAGACTGATTCCATCGAGCTGCCCATTTTCATTTTGTTCGTAAAGCGAAAACTGTATAGCAGCTACACTCTGTACTGCTTCATTTTTCTGTAAGGTATTCAGATCGTCTGCGGTAAATCCAACACTTTCATTTGTGATCTGATAATCTCCTAAATGGTTATCTTGCAGGGCACTTGCAGCGTTCAGTAAAGAGGAAAAACCTTGCAGTGCAATAAAAACCGTGATACTCATAACAAGGGACAAAATTGTAATTGCAGTACGACCTTTATTTCTCTTTAAGTTCAGACGGGCATAGTATGCTTCAAAATTATGGATTTTCTTTGCTTTACGCTTTCTGCGTCGAATTTTCAGATTTGTTCCAGACATCGCCATAATAGGGGATACCCTTGCGGCTGATCTGGCTGCTGGTAATGCTGCAAACAACGCAAACGCCAAAGTGATTGCTCCGCTTAATATCAGTAAGGTTCCATTCAAAGAACTGTTTTCTGCTATTAGGGTTTTCAATTCGGAAGAATCCTGAACCAAGAACAATTCGGGAGAAACCAGGCCGGTAGCTGCCTCTAAAATCCCTCTGGCACTCAAAAAGCCAAGAAGCATACCAATAGGAATCCCAATCAGACACAATAGGGTTACTTCAATTACAATGATCTGATAAAGTTGTCCTTTTTCGCTTCCAATAGCCCGAAGTGTTCCATATCCCTTTATTCGTTTTGAGACAGATATTTTCAGAATGTTGTAAATCACAAGGCCAGCAGCCAGCAAAATTAAACTGCCCACTAATATCCCTGCGACTGTCATAAAAGAGAATCCCTTATCATTGGCATCCTCGGAATTTGCAGTATAGGAAATTCCCAAAGCGTTCAAATATACAATATTGTAGCTGGTATCAAGCTCATGGATGTTCAATTCCATGTTGATGTCATCGACAACTGCTTGAAAACTCTTTTTATCGGCAGTCCGAATATCTACATTGTAATAAATATAAGATTCTGGCAAAAGTTGTTCGGCAGTTCCTTCTCCTACAACTCCCGTAACAGTGCCGCTTGTATATCCTAAGTAGTTATTTTTCAATATCCCTGTAAGGACAAATTCCGCCGTGTAGGAATAGCTGTCCGCAATGTTGTGGCGAAGATTTTTTTGCAGTGAAAGTGTAATCTTATCTCCAATATCACCCTCAAAGCCAAGGTATTTCAGAATATCTTCAGAAAGCGCTATTTCCATCGAGGCTTCCGGCAGGCGACCTTCCTCTATACTGGTACTTGATGGGTAGATAGCGGCAGTATCATCCAAATACTCCATCAAACCAAGGGTAAGAGATGGGGAGAGTTCTAAACTTCCCATATAAATAGATTTGCCTACATAGGAAAGACGCTCATCCTGTTCCAGTGCATGAAGCTGCTCTGCATTCATCTGCAAAAAAGTGGCATATCGGTTTCCTCCGACAGCGATGGCCTGCTGTTCCCGCATTGCACTAAGTACGCCAATGGATTGTCCCACAATAGTTGTCATCATAGTAGACAGCACAACGGCAATCAAAATAAGAATAGAAGTGACTCTTTGGGATAGCAGTTCTTTTAATGCTAATGTACGATAAGATTTCATTTCGCTGTCACCTCCGCAAGCAAACCATCTACGATCTGAAACTGGCGGTCTGCCATTCGTGCAATACGGCTGTCATGGGTAATGACAACGAGAGCTTTACCCATCTTTTTCCATACATTTTGAAGCAGTTCCATGACTTCGCCGCCGCTTTTGCTGTCCAGATTTCCCGTAGGCTCATCAGCAAAAATCACATCTGGTTTTGCAATCAAAGCGCGGGCGATAGCTACACGCTGCTGCTGGCCACCGGATAACTCATGGGGCAGATGTTCCAAGCGTCCCTGAATGCCAAGTAGTTCTGTAAGCTGTTTCAGGTATGCTTCATCCGGTTTTTGTTTATCCAGCAAAAGAGGCATGATAATATTTTCTTTCGCCGTCAAAACCGGAAGCAGATTAAATTGTTGAAAAATAAATCCGATCCGTTTCCGGCGGAATGCCGACAACTCCTTATCGCTGTAACTGTAAATATCTTTACCATCGTAGGTCAGCGAACCGGAAGATGGCTTATCCAAGCCGGAAAGCAAATGGAGCAGGGTACTTTTTCCGCTTCCAGATGGTCCCATAATAGAAATAAAATCGCTGGATACAATTTCGAGATTCGCATGATCCAAAGCCACCACTCGGTTTTCACCGTCACCATAAATCTTTGATAAATTCTTTGCCTCAATATTCATAAAAAACACTCTCCTTATTTGTGGTATAAGGAGAGTGTAAATGATAAATCTCAAAAATTGCTCAAGGATTACACGAAATGAAAAATGGCAGTTGCGGATGCACCGCCCCCGGCCTGATTTCCCAAAATCAATCGTCCACCATGTTTTTCACATAAAATTCTGCTGCTGTAAAGTCCCATTCCGAAATGTGAGGAATTGCTACTTGTCGTTTCAAAGGGATTTGGCCCATTCTGCAAGAGAGACAGCGGATACCCCGCACCGTCATCCTCTACTTTCAAGACCAAAGAATCATTTTGCAGCGTTATTTGAATAGAGATTGCTTTTTCTGCAAATCGTGCTGCATTTCCAATCAGATTTTCCGCTACGGTAAGAAATAGCCCGTGATCTATACAAACTGTTCCATCTGATGATACTAAAACAGAAACTTTTTTGGATAGTGCTAACAGCCGTGCTGTTTCCTGCAATTCACTCTGCAAAACTGATAGTCTGATTTCTTTTGGCTTAACAGAGAGTTGTTCCAATTTTTGAACACTGCTCATAGCTTCTACATACTGCTCGATCCGTAAAGTGTAACTTTCCAGCCGGTCTATGGTCTGTTCATCCTGAATACCTTGCCGCAAAAGTTTTACACTTCCTTTTAAGACCGTAATCGGGTTACGCAGATCATGGGAAAATGCGGCATTGAGCCGTTTGCGCTCCTCGGTCTGTTGCCACAACAGCCGATTCGATTTCAAAAGTTCACTCCGCATTTCTTCAAAGGCAGCACATAGCTGTCCCATTTCATCGTTAGACAAAATCGGTAGCGAAAAATCCAGATCATTATTCTGAATCCGCATAATGCCATTTTGCAGGCAGGAAATAGGCTGCTTTAATTTGAGATAATAAAAAAGAAAGACTGAAACAATCAATCCACCTACCGGGAAAAGAATACAGGAAAGCGTCTGCACAATATTTAGGATAGCCAAAATGCGCTGTTGTGACGCCGTAGGAGATGGCAGGGGTACGATTGAACCATCCGATAGGATTTCTACACCGCCTAAAGGATAATAGTTTTCAATGCCACGGCAAAGAAAGATAACCGCACCAAGCAGGAGAAATGCCACTGCTAAACAGGAGAGGGATAATAACAGGAAAGATTTCTTTAGTCCCATATTTTTTAGGCGTTCCACCGATACCCACACCCCCAAACTGTTTCAATGTAATTGTGCAATGTATGTGCTGCAAATTTAGCGCGTATTTTCCGGATATGCTCCATAATTGTATCGCTGTTTCCGTCCCCATCTAATCCCCACACACGCTCATAAATCCGCTCACGATCAAAAACCTGTCCTGCATTAAGGGATAAAAGTTCTACAATCTCAAACTCCCTCTTAGATAGCGGGATGTTCTGATTATTGATTGTAACTGTTCGGGCGGAATAGTCCAGTATCAATTCACCAAAGAAGCGTACTGCCGAATTATTTTGGCGTCGCTGCTCCCGGCGCAGATGTGCAGCAATACGCGCCCCCAATTCATCCAAATCAAAGGGCTTGACGATATAATCATCCGCCCCGGCCTGAAATCCAATAATCTTATCGCTGGATTCAATACGAGCAGTCAAAAAAAGAATGGGACAGGCTATGTGTTCCCGTATCTTCTGGCATACAGTCAGGCCATCCATTCCAGGCATATTGATGTCCAATAAAATTAAATCTGGTTTGCAGGCTACTTTTTTGAGTGCTTCTTGGCCGCTATAAGCGGTCAGAATATCATATTGTGTTTGAAAATAACTCTGTATCATATCGACAATACCGCGTTCATCATCAACGACCAGTAATTTAGGATTCAAAATCATGCACCTCCATTCTTTATATGATATATGGTAAATCTCAAAAATCCCTCAACTTTCTATGAAACCACAGCCGCTAACATTATAAGCACTCCATCAAAACCAATTCGCTTTTTCTGCTTTGAATTGAGGGGTATCGCCTTCCTGGTATGGATTATAGGTATTGCGATTACACCCAAATTCTTTCAACGACTTTATTCTATTATCCTCTGTCCATTTAACCAGCGAGATTCCATCAAATTCCTCTATACTTCCATTGTTCATTTCATTTTTGAAATACCACTCTACAACCGTTTGATCTCCCTTATGAAAAAATTGCTTGATTTCCCAAATAACCACCTTGCCACGGGTATTCCATTCCTGAAACCAATGCTTTACTGTTTTTCGGTTGTTATACTGGGGACTCCAGCTTTCTGTATAGATCACATCTTCTGTAAAAATATCATCAATGCCCATATCCTGCTGATTGAGCCACATATCAAACCATAGTCGGATCGTTTTTTCTCGTTCATTCATAATATAAACACCTCATCACTCTATGAAATCACAGTCGTTCCCCTACATTATACGATATTCAAAACAAACATTGAAGATAAATGAATTAAAAATGGCGGCCTTGCTTAACAAAGCCGCCGAATAAAAAAGCTTCATTCCACAAAGAACAGAACCCGCCGGATCAGCTCCGGGATATTCACCGGGGCGGTGATATAGTCGTTCACGCCCTCATGCCGGTATTCATATTCCGCGGCAAGGTCGTTGTTCTCGGTGAGGATAAAGAACGGCAGAAGCCGGACAGGGGGATTCTTCATTTGGAACATCCCCGCCACCCGCCGCAGCGTATGAAACAGCTCCATTGCTGTGCCATCCGGCAGTTCCAGATTGCACAAGATCAGTTCAATTTCCTTATCCTCAAAAATACGGCGCTTGGCCTCCTCAATCGAGGAAACCAGAATCAGGTCAAAGCCCTTTTGCAGCATAGCAGCCCGCAGCACTTCGGCGTTGGTATCTTCCGTATGGACAAAGAGCAGCTTGTGAAAAGTCGGGGCCTTTTCGCCGGATAACTGCCGGTAGGCGTATTCCACCAGCTTATCTTGCAGCAGCAGCCCTTTCATTTTGTCCATGCACAGCGTCGCGCCCCGGCGCATAGCCTCTTGTTCGTAGTCGTCCTTGTCATGGCAGGACGCCAGAATAAAAGGCAGCTTCTTATCTGTGATCCGCACCTCGTCCAGAAAGTCCATGCCTGAACCGTCCGGCAGGTCGAGATCACAGCAGACCACCAGCGGCATTTCCTCTTGGATAACGGCCCTCGCTTCTTCCAGTGTAGAAGCCGTTTTTACTGGGTAGCCCCGGCGCTGTAAATACTTTCTCAAGTTCCATATATAGGTATCACTATCGTCAATCAACAATATCTTTTTCATATCCACTCCTGATTTTAATTAGAAATAAAATGATAATAGAAAAAGCGGGGCAGCGCACTGCCGCCCCGCCACTTTCAAAAGGTTATTCCATCGCCCGCATTTCTTCCACCAGCGATTGATTTTTCTGTCTGCGCATTGTCCAGAAGGACAGGATAACCTCCAGACCAAACAGTACCAGAACAAACAGACCCATTTGCAGGAAGGGGAAGGAATAGGGCATGATCGCTCCAAAGAAAGTCATTTCGCTGAATTTTCGGGCAGCTATTACTGCAATCGGGAGGCCGACTGCCAGAGTTGCCAGCGCAGCAGAAAACGCATAGCAAATTCCCTCATAGATGGTCATTTGGCAGAGCTGCTTTCTGGTCAGACCGATGGCGCGAAAGACGCTGTTTTCCCTCTTTCTGGACATCTGATTGGAGAGGGTGGTGTTGATGAGATTGACCACGCCAAAGAGGAATACCAGCCAAGACAGCGCCTGAAACCCTCCAAAAACGACCCGGTTTTCCATTTCCTCATAATCCTTATGTATCCCAATGGTATCCAAGTCAAGATCCGGATTGGAAGAAATGATCGCGCTCAGACTGTTTTCAATCTGCTCTGCCTTTTGGGGATCACTGACAATGCTCCAGGAATAATCAAAGCAATCGATCATGGGCATTGCTTCCTGAAACAGCTCTTTGGTTGCAACCATACAGGTGTTGTCCAATGCCAGAGCGCCATGACCATTTTGAAGCTCAGTATTCGTAATCAGGCCGGAAACCGTTACCGGAATCACCTGATCCCCTATTGAAAGTTTGATGACCGATCCTACATCTACACCAATCATATCTTCTGCATATTCCATATCAAGTGCAATACTATGGGAATCTTGAGGTAAAGTTCCGGACACAAGCGCCGCTTCCATCTGATCCCTGTTTCTATCACTCAACAGATCGCACATTCCGCCGGAAGAACTTTCCTCATTCTCAAACCGCACATGAACCGCCTGACGATTCTCGATCACATCTGTCACGCCGTCCACAGCCAGCACCTCCTGCCGAAGCGCTTCATTCAAAGGATTTCCCTCCGACATTACCTCATATTCTGTTTTTTCAGAGTTCATATAGATTTTATAATCCCCATCCGGGAAAAACTGCCTTGCGATCCGCTCCGGCGAACGAACCAGAAGAATAGAGGCTGTCACCAAAAGGATTATCCCGCCCAGACTCAGGGAAGCCACGATGCTGATTGTCTTTTTGCGGTCACGCCTGAAATTTGCAATTCCCATGGAGAGGGGATTTAACCGCATATTCTTCTTATGTGTGTGGGTCTTTCCGCTCTGATTGCCGGTAAAGCGGACTGCTTCAATCGGGGAGATACCGGCGGCAATCTTTACCGGTCTGCGGATCGCAATGGATACCATAAACCAGCCAAGCAGTGCAGTCAAAACAATCGCGGCTGCATAAAATAGCAGATTAAACCCACGGGGAAACAGCGCAAACCCGGCTACACATCCCAGCAAAATACCGATACCAATGCCAGCCCCTCCTAAGAAACGGCCTTCTTTTTTGACAATACGGCGGATCTGCTTTGGTGTTGTGCCGATGGTCCGCAGCTGTCCATAGCTTTGAATTTTGTCATTGATCGAGATTCGGAAGATACTTTGTATCACAACATACCCTCCGATGATGACCAGAACTGCAATTCCGGCAACCAACGCAAGCATACTGACATTCACCGGCTGCTTATAGAACTTCATATAGCTGAGGTTCATAATCGGCATTTCCAGCTGATATTCCTTGGCAATCTCCCTGCTACGGGCAGTCAGCTCTGTTTCATCCATTTGCTGCTCATTCTTAAAATGCACATAGGCTCGATAATCAGCGGGGTCATAGCCGCTCCATCCTTTCAGGGCTTCTTTGGAAAGAAGGATGGAAGATCCATTTACCTCCTTTTCCTTATAGCCTTCCATAATGCCAGTCACCGTGTATTCTCCGTGAAAGCTCTCGCTGCTTAGCATAACCTTTTCACCTATCCCGGCGTCTGCACCATAGTTGGAAAGGAAATAACGGCTCACCACCACCTCATCCTCCTTTTGGGGCAATCGGCCTTCCAGCAGCTTCATCTGGTCACGGGCAATATACATGGTTTCCTCATCACAATAAATATAGGAGGCATTGTATCCCTGCTCCGCAGGTTCCACAGCCAGCATATAATACTCTCCTACCCTTGAGAAGTCATCCAGCCCCTTCAGGGTGGACACATCTTCTTCGGTAATCCTGGTATAGACCGCCTCATAGGTATCCTCCACATGATTTTTCTCTATCTGCCGGGTAGACAAAGCCATCACAATCGAAAAACAAATCAGACAGGATGCCAGCGCAACGGCGATCACCACCATGAGATTCCGACGCTTCTCACTTTTCAAACTTTTTCTTGCCAGTTTCCTGACAATATTTCCTGTATCATTCTCAAATGGTACTGTCATTTTGATCATCTCCTTTAAGTCTTATATTTCTGCTGTCAGCAAAGCGGCGGCTTCACATCGGAAGCCGCCGCCTCTGGTTAGTCCATGGTCTTGATCCGCTCTACAAGGGAAAGCCGTTTAGAGTAACGGACAGCAACCACAGAGAAGATTCCGGTCACGACCAAAAGTGCCAGAACAAAAACAACCGTTTCCATCAAAGGGAATTGATAGGACAGTTCCCCAAAAATATTAAAGCTGCTGATCACATAGTCAAAAATCCAGCCCAGGATTCCGCCAATGCCAACTGACAAAAATACCGTAACCCCTGCGTACCACAGGCATTCTGCAATCAGCATACGGGAAACCTGCTTTCCGGTCATTCCCACAGACTGCAAAATCCCAAGCTCCTGCTGCCTTGCCAGCAGATTGGTCATCAGGGTGTTGACAAGATTTACCATGGAGAACACAAACAGGAATGCCAGCAGCAGATAAACACCGCGGGTCATCATCTTTAGCTGCGATTCCAGGGATGCCGCATGGTCTGCTCTGGAAAAGACCGTCAGCACCGGATTTTCCAGCAGGCTGAAAATAGATGCCCTGAGCGCATCCGAGTCCTCCGATGTATGGACATTCCAAACAGCCTCTCTGTTCTCAATGTCCGGGTAGAGCTGATCGGCCAGTTCTTCTGTAAGGGTAAACAAGCCCCATGCGCCGGTGCCTGATGTCACTGACGGTTTCGCAATCCCCATGACCGTTACTTTTATGGCCTTACCGTCCATAGATTCAAAGGTCAGCACATCCCCGACAGCAGGCGTATAGCCATAAAACATACTTAAAAGATGATCTTCCGAATCAGTCACGACCACACCGTTGTTTGCGGCAAGCTCCTCATAATCTGCGCTGCCCTGTTCCAGATTTTCCTCCGGCAGCCATTGTTCCATCTGCTCTCTGTCAAATACAGGGAACTTTAATGCAACACTTTCCTGGGGGAATTTCACCGTTGCGGATGTTACTTCATGGCTGGTGATAGATTCCACACCATCTATGGCAAGAAGCTCCTGACGAAGTTCTTCTGTCAATGGATTTTCCCGTGCGATGGCAGGCAATCCTTCCGCGCCTCCCGAATCCATCCAGCTGACCTCATAGTTACAGTGATCTCCCATAGCTTCTATCGCCATCTTTTCGGGACTGATGGAGTTAAGTACCGCAGCGGCTGTTACCAAAAACACACCCGTCAATCCCAAAGATACCAGAGTGATGACCGTCTTTTTCCTGCTCCGCCTAAAGTTCATCTGTGCCATGGAGAACGGCGTAATGCGGTGGTTTTTCTGATCTTTCCGGTCTGTTACCGTTTCATAACCACTGGAGCGGACCGCTTCGATTGGGGATACCCTCGCCGCCATGCGGACAGGCGCATGAATGGACAGAAATACCGTCAAGGCGCAGGCTGCTGCGGTCGCAGCCAGATAGGGCAGATTGCCCATCCAGCTCCAATGTGCCGGGAAAATGGCAAACCCGATGGCCCCTCCAACCAAAAGCCCCAGCGGGATACCGCAAAGAGATAACAGCAATCCCTCCCGCCGCACGATCCGCCGAATCTGTTTTGGTGTTGTGCCAATCACTTTCAGGCGTCCATATTCCCGCATTTTGCCCTTTACGGAAATGAAAAAGATACTGTAAATGACCACGGCACAGGCAACCAGCAAAAGGATTGCCACGGGAATGTAATATTTCATCACGCCGGACTTAAAGCCCTGCATATCGAAATAGTTGGAACTGTAAAAAATCTGATCCTCTGCAACACCGTTGGCAGAAAGAAATTCGGCAATATCCGTCTTGAGCTGCTCCAGCTCCATACCATCCGCGCCGGTATAACGAAGCCGGAATTCAAACAGCGGCTCTCCCTGCGCCATCTCCTCCACAAATGCTTCAGATACATAAAGCTGGAACATACGGGAGTCATTCTCCACATCCATGATACCGCTGACGGTATAGGTCTGCTTTCCGTTTCCAAGATTCACTTCTATGGTCTGCCCGACTTCTGCGGGGATTTCAAAATAATCGAGAAATGCCCGTTCTACCAGAATTTCATTGGCAGCCTGCGGAAGCATCCCGGTAAAGGAAGGCTTCTTCCCCAATTCCATCCAGTTGGCGTCCGCATACTCCACAGTCAGAACACTGTCACCATAGCGGGCGGAACCATAATTCTGGGAAAGGCCCCAGCGTTCCACTTCCGGGCAGTCTTTCAGTTTTTCAATCATATCACGGTCACAATTTACCACAACCGCCTGATACTGTCCCCGGATGTCCGCCTCCAGTTTTCTGTCGCTTCCCGCTCCTGCACAAAAAATCGCTGCCATCAAAGCTGCCGCCAGAGCAATCGTTACGATCACAAACAGGTTGCGCCGCTTATCTGTCTGAATGCTTCGTGACGCCAATTTTTTAATGACCGGCCCTGTATCATTTTCAAAAGGCAATGTCATGTCTGCCACCTCCTTTATCCAACGATTTTGCCATCCTCAATCCGCACGATACGGTCTGCAAGCTGGGCAATGGCATCATTATGTGTGATCATCACCAGCGTCTGGTTAAATTCACGGCTTGTTCTCTGCAAAAGCCCCAGCACATCGGCGCTGGTCCTGCTGTCTAGGTTTCCGGTGGGTTCATCGGCAAGGACGATAGCGGGCTTTGACACCAGAGCGCGGGCGATAGCCACACGCTGCTGCTGGCCACCGGAGAGGTTGTTTGGCATATTCTTCAGCTTATCCTCCAGTCCCAGCATGGACACCACATCCGCCATGAATTTCTGATCCACCGTATCCCCATCCAGTTCCACGGTCAAAACGATGTTCTCATGAACATTTAGGATCGGCACCAGATTGTAGTTCTGGAAAATAAAGCCGATATTGCGGCGGCGGAAGATGGTAAGCTGCTCATCGTTCATCTTCGCCAGCTCCTTATCCCGCACCATCACGCTGCCGGAAGTGGGGGTATCCAGGCCGCCCATCATGTGAAGCAGGGTGGACTTACCGGAGCCGGAAGTGCCGACCACCGCCACAAATTCGCCTTCCTCCACAGAGAAGTTCACGCCATCCAGGGCGCGGGTAATGTTCGGCTCTGTGCCGTAGTATTTTTTAAGATCAGTTGTCTGCAAAATTTTCATAACAGTTACCTGCCTTTCTTAATTTGTTGAGTATAGGGTAAAGGGCAAATGTTGCAGAATTGTCCTAAACGCTATAAAAATCCATGGTGAATTGCTTCAATTTTAGGACAATTCATTTTGCAGTAAGACTCACACATTCTCATCCTTTAAGACTTCTACAATAATGTCCCTGCGGATTCTTCTGGAAGCTGTTCTGTAAATCCCACTGATGACCATTAGTACCAGGACAATATAGGCTGCCAGCCCTAATAACGGGAATACCTGAATGAACTCCATAAAAGTCACATCCTGCATCCACATCAAAACTGCGGCGATCAAAAACAGGATCGGCAATCCAATGGCCAAAGGCTTTCCTCCAAGGAAGAACCCTTCTATATGCAGCAAACGGTCAAGACCTTTTCTATCCAGCCCCACAGAACGCAGCATGGCAAATTCCTTTCTTCTCTGATACAGACTGTTCAGGATCGCCACTGCTGCCGATGAGATTCCAATAATACCAAATAATGCAGTCAGACTGTAAACGATTAGCATAGTCGCATCGGTCAGCCGCTCTCTGTCCAAAGCGCGCTGTGTCTTGCTGGAGGTATAGAAATCACTCGTCCCCAAATAAGTACCACAGACCTGCTCTGCCTGCGCCTGTACTTCGGCATCCAGCCCATCTTCCACAAGAAGATTCATGTAAGTCCTGTAATTGTATACTGCACGATCTTCTCCGAAATTCTGGATAATCTCATAGTATTGATCCATCGGCACCAGAATGGGCAATGTATAAAAGGCTATATTACGCCCAATCTCCGGCATTTCAGAAAGTGCAGATGATACCGTCACATCAAAGCGGTAATCCCCCTGAATGGAGTCCAGGAACTTCTCTGTTACTTCTAAAGACTGACCTTCTTTGAGTTTTAGATATGGAACCATATCTTTTTTGGCTTCATAACCTCTGGAGTCAGGATTTTTCACAACAGAATTGACAATGAGCGCAGCACCCTGTTCTGAATAAGGCACTCCTGACTGCATGAGATAATCTTCATAGGCGTCCTGTTCCAGACCGATCAATACACAAGGGATACGGTAGCGGCCATCGCGCTTTGCTACATACTCACCAGCCGCTTTTGTGTCAAATCCTCCGGAGGAAAGAAATTCTTCCGATAGCTCGCTTTCTGAAACCCAGAGCGCACAGTTCGCCATCGTATAGGTGGCCTGTTCCTCTATGTGGGGCAGCTGCTTCAATTCATCCATAAGCGCTGGCTCTATTTTCTGACCAGACTCCATGGTAAGATTGACATTAAAGTGGCTGTCCTGTTCTGCTTTTGTATTGTTAATATCTGAAACAGAAAAAACAGCCAGAAAACTGAACATCAAAAGCATACACAGACTCAGCGTTACCGTACAGGTACGAAACAGCCTCTTATTAGCCGTCATGGAGTTTGCAGAAATATTTCCAAGGAATCCAAAGCATTTTTTCAGAATTGGATGCTTTGCTGATTTTTTCAAAGAAGGATTGCTCCAGCTTTCTTTGACCGCTTCAATCGGGCGAAGTTTTCCCGTCTGCCGGGCAGGACCAGAAGCAGCCAGGCGAACCGTCAGGAACGAGAGAATCACGGAAACCACTGCGACCCACGGGGAAAAGGAAGCTGTTATCCGGCTCCCGGTCACTTCCTGCGTCAGATCAGAGTATGCTGCCAATACGCCATAGGAAAAAAGGTATCCAAGTCCCACAGAAACCAGAATGGGAAGCACAGACAGCCAGCGCGCCTCATATACGATCATCATGCGGATCTGCCTGGGCGTCATTCCAATGGATTTTAAGATTCCCAGCTCCTTTACCTTGCGTTTCGCAGAAATAGAAAAAGCGCCCCGAATGATATAGGCAAATACCGCCATAGATGCTGCCATGACCAAACCCAGCGCAAGCGCAAGTTTGGGAAGGTCACTGCTTAGGAAATGTCCCGGCGCATAAATTCCATACATCCCAAGCAGGGCTGTGTGGTAACGGAAGGGATAGTCACCAAATTCATCCGGCTGCAAGCCAATGTCCTCTGCTATCTGCGGGATGATTTCATAGACTTTTCGCGGCTGCGTCACTTGAAGATACGCAACGATCCCCGTGTCCTCCGATAATGCGGCCGTGTCCAGCCACCCATACGCAGGGTAGCCATTGTATGCGCTGGAAACAGTCATATCAATCTCACCAACGATGGTGTACTGCACTTTTTCTGTTTTCACAAATTCTTCCCCGCTTTGAATGGGGGAAAGAAAATCCACAGTTGTATTTCCAATCCTGCGTTCGCCCAAATCCAGGTTCAGCCGGTCTCCAATCTCAACAGATGGATTCTGCTCAAAAAAACTTTTTCCAACGACAATCTCTCCCGGCGCTTGGGGAACCCGTCCGCGCAGGATCAGATTCTTTTCCCGCATACCGCCCCAATATGCCCCATCACAATTTTGGATCAAAAGATAGGGCAGGCCGGATGCAGTCGGCAATAAGGCGGTCTGATTATCTCCTTTAACCATGATGCTCTGGATATTTTCGTTATTCTGAATCAAATCCAGCTGGCCGGCATGAATCTCCAAAAGCTGTGCATCCCAATCACCATAGGCTGCGATCTCCTGCTGCACACTTTGATTCCAATAGCTTTGGACGAATGTGCATAACGAACACAAAAAAGTTGATGCAATCAATATGGCTACCATGATAGAAATGGATGTACGCCGGTTTGCTTTCATATTCTGTTTCGCCAGCCGCTTTACAATCCGGCTGGTGTCATTTTCAAATGGTAATGTCATAGTCATTCACTCCTTTCGCTGTCATCCTAACCCCCAAATGTTGCAGAAATATCCCAAAGGCTCAACAGTTTAAGGGTGAATTGCTTCAATTTTAGGACAATTCATTTTCGTGTGCCTTTTTTATAAAGCCGGATAGATATAAGCAAAACCATTGCTAACTGAATTACAACAAAAAATAGCGTCAGCCAAACGCTCTCATAATAAAAAATATCTGTCCAGAAGATCACCAGATCTACCAGAGCCACCACACCAGCCGACCATCTGATTTTTCTTGGAAAGAAGTGCCGGAGCAGCAGAACAACAACGACCGGCGGGATCAGCAAGCAAGCGGCATTGATGAGCAATGTCTTTGTGATTTCCATAAGGCCACCTCCAATTTCATGATGCTGCTGTCAGCATAAATCCCAAATGTTGCAGAATTGTCCTAAAATCCATTGTCCTCTAAAAATTTTTCAAAAAAGGCAGCCTGCCAAAAGCAGACTGCCTCAGAATTATTTTATGGGCAGGAACACAGAAAAAGTTGATCCTTCCCCAACTTTAGACTCGACGGTAATATAGCCTCCCTGCATGGTAATGATCTCACGGGCAAGGTATAAGCCGATTCCGACTCCATCTATATCATGCACCGCTTCATCCCGATAGAAGCGTTTGAAGATCGTGCCCTGAGAATGCTCCGGGATGCCTCTGCCTGTATCTGTCACATCTATCCTCAAATACATCTCCCAATCCCGTACCCTCACTTGGATGCTGCCACCGGCAGAGGTGTACTTTACCGCATTATCCAGAATGTTAAACAACGCTTCGGAAGTCCAGCGGCTGTCATGTGATATTGTAAGATCAGGCGGGCAGTCCACCGACAGGCTGATCTCTTTTTGTTCCATCGGAGCCAGAACACCATTGATGGCGCTCACCAGTGTATCCCCGATCACAGCATCCTGTTTCTCCAGCGTAATGACACCCGTTTCCAGACGGGAAGTTTTCACCATTCCCTGAATGAGAAAATCCAGTTTGTCCAACTGTGTGCCCGTGGCCTGCAAAAACTCCCTGCGCTTTTCTTCTGTCAATGGCCTTGTCAGCATCGTATCGTTGATCAGCTTCAAATTTGCGATGGGAGTTTTGGTCTGGTGGGAAATATCCGATACCAGGGATTGCAGTTCTTCCTTTTCCACCTCCGCCGTATGTCTGGTTTTCTGCATCACATTATAGAGCCGTTCCAAACGGTGGCTGATCCGGGACAGCAGTGTTTCCGCTTCATAGTCTACCTGGGGCCGGTCTGTACTGTCCATCATGTGATCCAATGTCTGGCACAAACCATCTGTGAACAGAGAAAGTTTCTTTTGAAAATAGTGCAGAAAAACCATGCCCCAAATGAAAAATGCAGCTGTCAAAATAATGCCGCAGATGACAACACGCACATCTTTCGTCAACAGGAAAAAAATCAACAGCAGCAAAGCGGCAGTGAGCAGAGTCCCCGCCACAATTTTTCTCAAAAATGCCCTGACAGATAAATTTTGCAGCTTCATCGAGGCTCACCGCCGATCCACTGATAGCCCATTCCATAAGCTGTCTTAATATATTTCCTCTCGTCTGTTTCGATTTTTTTGCGGATACGGCTGATGATCGTCGTCAGCGTATGCTCATCCACAAAGTCTCCATCAATGTCCCACAGCTTCTCTAAAATCTGCCGCTTGGTCAGAATGATCCGGGGGTTCTTTACGAACAGGAACAGGGTTCGGTATTCCTTCGGTGTAAAGTCCAGGGATTCTCCGGCAAGGGACGCACTTTGTTCGGAGAAGTCGATTTTCAGAAAGCCATCATCAAACAGATCATGCCGGGGTGTCCGCAGTTCCAGATTTGCAAAAACCGCCGCCACTTTTTTGCAAAGCACCGTCACAGAAAATGGTTTGGTCACATAATCCGCGCCGCCGACTTCATAACCTTTAAGCATATCGCTCTCCTTATCATTGGCTGTGATAAAGATGATATAGGTATGCTGACCGCGATTCCGGATTTCTTCACACAGATCCAGTCCGCTGCCATCGGGGAGGTTAATATCCAACAGTGCCACATCAAATTCATTTTCCCGCAGCTTTCTTACCGCACTGTCAAAATTAAAAACAGAAATGACCTCATATCCATCAGAGGTCAGATTATATGCCAAGGTCCGGTTCAAAAGCTGATCGTCCTCTACAATTAGAATCTTCTTCAAGACATTCACTTCCTTCCTTATTTTTCAGCTATACTAATAAGATAAACACCAAATGTTACAGAAATGTCCCAAATCTAAAAATCAAAAACATTTTTTCTTACTATTAGCATTGTAACATAGCCCATCAAGGATACAACTACACTTTCACTATTTCTCTTTATAAAATCAGCATAATCATATCTGTCGATAGGCATAATAAGGTTATTCCTTTGTGCAAATCGGCACGATAAAATATATTTGAGGTGAATGATTATGCCGATTGATGATTTGACCGCTTTGGGGCAAAAAATGCGGGAAGCCCGAAAGAAAAAAGACCTGACACAACAAGAACTTGCTGATCTGAGTCATGTATCTGTAAAGCAGATCGCCAAAATCGAAAAAGGGGAAATAAACCCATCCTATTTGATTTTGAAGGCATTGGCAAAGGTACTGCCGCTCTCTCTGGACACTCTGATCAATCCAGATGTTTCTCCAGAAGATGAGGGAGCCAGTCAGATGAAGATCCTTTATTGCAGCTGTCCGTCAGAAATGCGTGAAACCCTCTTGCACCATACGCAGGAGACCGCGAAAGAACTAACAGAACTATCCGAGAAATTTGAAACGAATTGAGCCGGTGAGTGAAATTTGACTGTTTCCTCACTGGCTCCTTTCATTTCCGGGTAAAAAGGGGCAAGCAATGCCGGTGTTAATACACTCGGCCCACAGAGGGAAAAATCCTGCCGTGATTTCCCCCTCTGCTTTGCTTGTTGAGGGCAGCGCCCCCAAGCCCCTTTGAACGCAGAATTTCATTCTGCGGCTACGCGTCCGATGGACGCTTATGACCATGACCAGCTTACCGCTGGCCGTGGTCTTTTTCTTGTTCTTTTTTCTGTTCCTCATCCATTTTCAGCAGCCGATCCACATTGGCCTTTGCCGTCAAAAGTTCCCGCATTTCCTCACGGGAACGCCGGTACTCGGCGTAGGTTTTCTTCTTTTCCTCCAGCAGTTTGGCATACTCAGATTGCAGGTCTTTGACCTTGGGCAGCTTCTTCACGCCCATCTCATCAAAGGCATTTTTTGCCGCCTGATGGAGCAGAATTTCTTGCTCATGTTCCTCCCGAAATTTTCGGGAATAACCGGCCTTGCGATAGGCAACATAGGTCTCGCGGGTCTTGGCATAATTAACGATATGGGTACGCAGGACGGCGATCTCTGCCATGCGTTTCTCCGTCACCTTAATCTGCGCTGACAGCTCATTGTGATGGGTGGTAGCCGCCACCGCTTTTTCTTCCAGCTCTGTATAGTCCAGTAGGTGATGTTCGGTAAGGAAATTCACGGTCTGCGCCATCTGTTTTAAGTTAAAAACCTTGGCCCAGCGTGCATATCCAGCACCTTTCCCGGCCTGCAATTTTGCCTGAATATCCACCAGCAAATTGACCTTGGGTGGCTCCGGCTGCACGGTGGATTTCTTGCGGGGCGTGTGCTGCTTTTCTCCAGCCAGCACCGCACGGATTTCTGTTTCGCTGTACCCGGCTCCCAGCTTGTCATCCATACGGGCTACATTCTTCCAGCCGGGAGCTTTAAGGCGGATTGCTTTCCCGCGCCGAGATACCTCGCAGCCCATCTCGGAAAGCAGTTTCAGAAGTGTGTCAAAGTCTGCTGGCTTTTGCTCCAGCGCCCGGTCAATCATCACCCGTAGCTGTTCCCGATGGGAGGGCTTGGCTTGTTCGCCCAGCCACTTGTTGTAGCTTTTTCCGTGGGGCTTGGGGTTCTCCACAATGGATAGTCCGTTCTCGATACAAATGGTGTCACTTAAACGTCGAACAGCTCTGGTGCTTCCCCAAAAGTTACGGAACTTCCGGTCACAATCCGTATTGACCGCCGACCAGATGATGTGATTATGAATATGCGATTTGTCGATGTGGGTGCAGACCACAAAGGAATGATTGCCTTTGGTGAACCGCCTGGCAAATTCTATGCCCAGCCGGTTGGCTTCCTCCGGTGTGATCTCTCCGGGCCTGAACGACTGGCGCACATGGTAGGCGATCACATCATCTGTACCGCGCACTCGTCCGGTGGCGGCAATATACTGCCGCTTTGCCAACAGAAACTCTGCATCAGCAGTCCGGCTGTCACATCCATAGCTGGTAATCAATTTTCCGTTGTCGGTCTTTTGGGGATTTGCCACATAGTCAATAATATCGCTGATGGCACGGCTCTCAGTCCGACCCTTGCCGATATGCAGCGGCATGATGCGTGTGGTTGCCATAAGGGAGACCTCCTTTCCAAAAAAGAAACGGCCTGCATGGTGCAGACCGCTTTTGTTATTCTATTAAATCGTCCTCATCGGGAAAATCAAAATTGTCCTCGATGTCCTCTAACCGCTTCAGAGGAAACCTCATCTCGTATTGTTCTTTTGCCAGCGCACGAACTTCCGGGCGCTTATCTTTCATTCGGTTCTTCAGCCAGGAAATCTGCTCCTTTGATAACCGCCAAGGGAGATTCAGTAAGCGGTTTATTGTCATTTGCTCCGCTTGCTTCTCCGGTGGCAAAGAAGCACAGGATTTACAGACGTGCGCCGCATGACCTTTGCCGGAAAATTTTTCGTTAGCCTTATATTCTCCGCAGACTTTACAATAATGGCCGTGCTTCTTCATAGGCTCGATTCCTTTTCACTGAGAGCGTATAAACTGCGCACCGCCCCCATGATGATGTTCCACTCCAGATCTGCTGCATAGGAAAATTTTTTGCGGTACGATTCCCAAAGTTTCTGCATAACCGAGCTGTTCTCCACTTCCTCAAAAACTTCGGCAGCTTCTGCAAGATGTCGTTCTGTCCCGCGTTTGTGAGCAGTGGCCTGCAGCGCATCATGGAGAATCTGAGGGTCCAATGTGTTCCCATGCAGCTGTTCCAGAATATAAATGTCATAGAAATCTCTCATGCGGGTGTTGGTGGTAGTTCTGGTAATGATCGTTTCCAGCTTTTCGGCCAGAACCGTTTCCAGATTGTACGCCCAAATATCAATGGAGCGATCTTCCAGCATCAGCTTGAAAGAGTAGCGGACCTCCCTGGGGGTAATGGCATCCCCTGTGGAAATGTCAATCTTCAAAGGCGTCACCACACCGTCAAAGGTTGTAGTCATATTTACGCGAATCCCCGGATATTCCGCCTCATCCATAATCTCCGAAATACTTTTCAGCTGGAATTTGACGCCATCATCAATCGGGACACTCACAATAGCGGAAATCAAATTCTCTATGTCCTCCACATTGACATTGGCTCCTTTTACAGTAGCGTCCAGATCCATCGTGGAACGGGCATCCAGACCAACCATAGCCGCTACCAGCATACCGCCTTTCAGAATAAATTTGTCACGATATTCAGAAAGGGAGATACGTTCCAGAAAACGCTCCATCATGTAGTTCCGCATCAAGAGCTGGGCATCCGCAGATTTTTTCCTGGAAAGATTGCGAATCAGATCCTTTAACTGCCTTGCTGTTTTTATCATAAAAGCACCTCCAAATACTGCCGCAGAATTTTTTCTACCCGGAACATACCGGCATACCGCATCAATGTCCGCAGGTCTTTGTCTTTTCTTCTGGCATACATCTTTAATGCCCCTTGAAAAGTCTGCATCTCCATGTTGTTCCTGCTGCGGAGCAGGTCGCAGATGGTGCGCTCCAGGTCATAGACAGGAACCGTATGCCCAAATGGTGTCTGAGCCGTTGTCAGGCCCACCCCATGCAGTTCCGCCTTAATGGTGAATACCTGTACGCCCTCTGCTTTCAGCTTGGAGGGATTATATCCAGTCTTGACTGTGACCGTATATTCCAGCGGCTCGCGGTCTGTCAGATCGTGAAAAAATAAAGCTGTCTCATGGGAAAACACTGCCTGTTCGACCCGCAGATGAAGTAAGTACATGGCATCGACCCAGGCATCCTTGGAAAGATAAATTCCATGCGCGACCCGCTCCAATTCCCGTGAGCGCACATAATCATAAAAAACAGGCTTAGAAATACCAGCAGATACTACTTGAGCTGTTCGCAGCATTCCATCCTGTGTTTCCAGCAGCTGATCCAGCTGTTCAAATTGTCCCACCGTACCACTTCCTTTCGTACTAATATTATAAGCGATATTAGTTCAAAAGTAAAGTGATGAAAATTCGGCATAATTTTACCGACAGCTTAACGTTCAACAGTTTTGGAAATATGAAGTGGCAGCAAAATAGACAACCTCAGCTGCCCATTTCATCACGATATGAAATAATCTGCTTCTTTTTCTGTTTGGCACACCGTAACGTTGTGGCTGCTCCGCCCCAATCATGGAGAACATAGGCCACCACCACATCGGCGGACTCTACCATCCAGCGATTTCTATGAGAAATCGCAAAACGGCGCGGTACGTTTTCCAGCGGTGGATACACGGTACTGTCATAGCCAGAAACATCCCGGCCAGTGTTCAAATATGCCAATACAAGAACCAGCTCGATTTGCGGATACTTTTTCTTTTGTTCCCGTAAAATAGACGCTGCTAAACTGTCGAACTCTCCATATCCTCCAAGAAAAAAAGTTGTTGCTCCTTGCTCAATTAGACTTTGTGTTACTGTGCGAAGCCAATTCGCAATATTATCTGCCTTTGTGATTTGCGAATGGCCACAAAAAGTTACGTTCATACGATGGCACCCCTATTACCATCATACTGCAAATAGCTCTATTAGTACAGGTACAGGGACTAATTTTAGCAAAACTGCCCATATACTAAATATAGTACAGTCACAGGGGCGGTGTATAGAATGAAGCTAAACGAGGCGGTAAGCAAACGTCTGTTAGAATTACTAGATGAAAGAAAAATGACACAATATCAACTGTATATGAAAAGCGGTGTTCCCAAGTCTACGATTGGGAATGTCATCAACTGCTCGTATGATTCGGTTAAGCTGCGGATCATTCATGAGATGTGCCAAGGAATGGGGATTGGGATAGATACCTTTTTTGCATCGCCGCTTTTTCAAGAAGATAACCTGGAACCATAAAACCTCCGACGAAATTCGCCGGAGGTTTTCATATTATCCATAAACCAAATCTTGAATGGTAAACTTCAAGTCCTGTACCTTGCCCAGTAGCCAGATTGCAGCCATTGGCAAACCATAGGGACTAATGAGAAATGCCATCACCAGAAGGATAATGCCGTTTTGCAAGGAGTAAGTAATCAGAACGGCCACACCCACCAGGGCAACCACCATGCTGATAAGCCCCAATACCAGACCGGAGACATAGACGATTCCTACACAAATCCAGACAAACAGGGTCAGCGCCAGAATCACAGGAGCTACCAAAATCTTCAACAGCAGTTTCAACAAAAATACTAATGCCCTCATTGTTATGCCTCCTCTCAAAATCGAAGTTCCTGTTTCTGATTCTATTATCCATGCTTGGCGGAAAAAAGACAAGGATATGGGCAAAAGAAAAAACGGAGGAAGGCGCGGCAAAAAGAACGCCGTTCCTCCCTCCGCAGTTGGGGCATATATCCCTGTTACGAAAGCCTGGAAAGCTGGGTTAGGATTTCTTTCACGCCCTCCCATAACTGCTCCTGCCGTTGGGCTATATCCTCCAGGTCAGCATCATAAATCCGCCCCGTTTCATGTACCCGTCGGGTGAGCTGGTTCAGGTTATTGCTGCTTCGGCGCAACAGGGATACCAGTTCCTTCAGCTCCGGCAAGTCCAGCTGTACCACATAGCCGTCCACAGCCATCTTCCGCAGATAGGCGCTCAGATTTTTTGTTCCGAACTGTGCCATTTTCTGCTGGATCGCTTCCATCTCCGCATCGGAAACCCAAAACAGGACCGGCACATCCCGTTTACGCTTTTTGGCGCTCATCGTTCCGGCTCCTGTTTCTTCGATAAAGCAGACTTGTGGGTGGTAGGCTCCTGTTTGAGCTTTTGCAAGACAGAGCCTTTCTCCGGTTCCTGAAGCGTTTTTCGTACCTGCCGTGTAAACAGATCGGTCAGACCAGGATTGACCTCATCCACAACCAGATAAGCACAGTGGCGCGAAGTGCCGCTGTCCTCCGGCATGGGAATGGTTTTTGCCCAGGCTTTGTTATCACGGGAAACACGGCCATCGCTGTCCTTATGCTGGATGGTGTTGGCAAGGATAAACTGTACTCGTTCCGACCCGAACTTTTCCAGCACCGCCTTAACCGCAGACTCCGTATCCAGTCGGTTATCCGCATAGTGGGCGCTGATGGCGTGTTCAATGGCCTCTTTACAGTCAAAGTTTGCCTGATAAGAGCGGTTATATTGTGCCATTTCCCCATGCTGGGACGCATAGGCGGCAGAATGGAGATAGAGAGGGATGGACCGCTGTTCTTCCAAAACCTTACACATATCATCCGCTCGGTTCTCAATGCTGTCCCGGATCACATCCATGTAGCCGGTCTCCAGCTTCTCAAAGTGACGGTACACATCGGCCAGCGGTGTAGGCGAATCCAAAAGCGCCTGGGCCTGGGCATCGGTCAGCTCCAAGTCCTCCATCGCCATCACAATGTCCTCCCGGACGGTGTACTCATAGGTATGGTGCAGGATTTCTGCCGGAGGCTGGCTTTTCAGCCAGTCCCGGTATTTGTCCTGTTCAGCAGCCATCTTCTCATAAAGGGCCGTATTCAGATCGTTGGTATTCACGTTATCGCACCTCCTCATGTTGTTTCGGTTTCTTTTCAGGGCTGCGGGGCGGCACCGGACGCTTCAAGCTGTCCAGCACCGAAGGCCGCGCACTCTTGGCAACCACAGTTTCCGGCTGGGCGTGGCCCTTGCCGTCAATGTTCAGCAGCGTGTCCAGTTCCACCAGACGGGCGGACTTGACTCGCAGATCGTCCTCAAAGGGAAACGGCTTTCCGATTTCCTCTTTGGCTGCGGCCTGCTGTTGGTAAAGGTTGTCCAGCTGGTTTTTCACGGCTTCCAAACGCTGAGGCATCTGAGCCAGTGCATTGTCGATACGGGTGAGGTTTCCGCGCGGGTCTGTGCCGAGGCTTGCCCGGTGGGTCATCTGGCCTTTCAACAGGAGCGTATATTCCTGTTTCCAAGCGGAAAACTCCACGGACATAGTAAAGCCCCGATAGCTGCCGATCTGCACCGGTTCGGAGCCTTTGACCTCCTTACAGGCGTCCAGCAAGGCTGCACCGGCGTTTTCTTTGTCGGTCAGCACATCGCCCCGAATCTCCATCCCCGCAAAGCCATCCTCCGGGTGAGGATGGGCGGCCAGGGTCTCCAGGTCCGCTTCAAAGCCTTTGATAAATCCCTTGTTGGTTTCGATTTCCTGGGGGAAGTATTTGAGCAACTGATCCTCCAGGCGGTACTGCTTGCTCTGATGGTCGGCTTTCATCAGCTTCAGACGCGCAACCTCCACATCCAAATCCATGCGCTCCTTGATACGGGGGTCTCCGGCGCACAGGGCCTTTATCTCGGCAAAGGACAGCGCCGTTTCGTCCACATCATCGCAGGAGCGGACCGGCGATTTAGAGGTCATAATCTGGCTGATGAATTTTTGCTTGTTTTCAACCGTCTGCCAGAGATAAGCGTCAAAAGTTCCCTCGGTGACATAACGGTACACATGGACAAGAGGGTTCTGGTTGCCCTGGCGCTCAATACGGCCCTTGCGCTGGGCAAGGTCTCCCGGACGCCACGGACAATCCAGGTCATGGAGGGCCACAAGGCGGTCCTGCACATTGGTGCCAGCGCCCATTTTGGAGGTGCTGCCCAGCAGAACACGCACCTGCCCGGTGCGTACCTTGGAAAACAGTTCTTTCTTCTGCACCTCGGTCTTGGCCTCATGGATAAAAGCAATCTGCTCGGCGGGCATTCCCTGAGCGATGAGCTTCTGGCGGATGTCCTCATAGATGGTAAAGGCAGGCTCAGGCTCATCCAACGGCACAGCCTGTTCCAGCGCATGAAGTGTGGGATTGTCCAGCGCCTTGGCTGCCTTTTTGGAGGAAGCGGACTGGGCCTGGGGCGTGGAAATGTCGCAGAATACCAGCTGGGTCAGCTTGTCAGCCTCGCCTTCTCGCCAGATCTGCATGATATTGCCCACACACTGATTGACCTTGGTGCCGGGTTCATCCGGCAGCAGCTGGTTGATGATACGCTGGTCCAGGCCCAGCTTGCGGCCATCGCCGGTAATCTTGAGCATATTGTCCTCTGAGGGGTCAACGCTGCCGCTGTGTACTCTGGAGGCACGCTCGGAGAGAACCTGCACCATCTCTTTTTGGTGTTCAGTAGGCTGGGCCACGATGTTGTGGTATTCCACCTCCGGGGTCGGCAAGTTCAGCTGACCGGCGGTCTTGATGTCCGCCACCTCTTTGAACAGGTTCATCAGCTCCGGGAGGTTGAAAAACTTGCTGAATCTCGTTCTTGCCCGGTAGCCTGTGCCTTCGGGGAACGGTTTGTCAAGAGGTTTTTGCGAGATTGTCTAAATTAAATTTTTGGGCGGTGGTAGTACCGCCTAAAACCTCACGCTTACAGAGGTCAAAAAGCGCCTTTTCAAGCGGTTTTTTCGCCGTTTCAGCCTGTTTTACGCAAACGATAAAAGTTGTTTTCCCAAGTCGTAATTCATAGCTTGTATTCGTGTTTTCCAATAGTCGTTTCCCTCCAATCTTGATTTTACTGTCTGAAAAAGGAAAAGGCGGCTTCGCCGTCCGGGTTCTAAATGAAAACCCCAGATGTCAAAACCGCCTTTTACCTCCCGAAAAAGCAAGAGGGCAAGAAGTTTTAGTGTCCCATCGAAGGGGACGCTTACCTTGCCCAATCGTCTCTCGTTTTCGGTTTTCGTGCCGGCTTCGGAGCTTCTCTTTCCTCGGCTCGTTCCCTCGGCGGGAACAGCCTGTCAAAGAACTCCTTTACCTTGTCGGGGAAGTGTTGCAGGGCCATGAGATAAGGCTTCGTTACCTCCACCAGCTTCTCATACTTCTCTGTGACCTCCCTCAAACGCTCCTTGACATTCGACAGGCGGGAGCTTAAATCCATCGCCTGCCTTTGGTAGTAGCTTACGCTCCGCTTCAAGTCGTGGATCTCCGAGCGTGAAGAAACGCCCTCTTTCGCAAGGGCTTTCAGACTGTCAAGCTCCTGTTTGGTAACATTGTACTTGCCTGTAATGCCCTTGCTGCCGAGAGCGTCTATCTCGCCGTAGGTTGCCGCTACCTTCTGCTTTGTTTTTACCTCGCCCCTTATCTCCGCAAGCTCCTTTTTCGCTTCGCTGACTTTCTGCTCGGTTTGGGCAAGTCGTTCCTTGTCTTTCTCAATCTGGAAGTCCAGACCTTCCAAATGCTCCGCCGTACTTCCCAATTCGCCACGCTCAAAGCCCGTAAAGCCCGCCGCCGTCATATGCTCAAAAAGCTGGTCTTGCAGGACGGAATAGGACTTGCGAAACACAGGCTTTCCGTATTTGTTCACTTCCTGCTTTCCGTTTTCATCGAGGACAGGGACGTTATTCTTCCACTTTTTTGAGTGGGATACTTGATTGATAACTTCCTTGACCGTACCTCGGAGAGCTTCGTCCTTGCACCTTTTCGACCAGCGTATCTCTTTTCGGACGGTGGGTATCGCCACGATATGGAGGTGGTAATGGTAGACGGGTTTCCCCATCTGCTCCGATACCGCCTTGTTGATTTCATCGGCGTGCATGACCGCCGAGACGATATTTTCCTCGCCGTAAATCCCACAGGCGAAACGGTAGGCTTCTTCATAGAACGCCCTGGCATACTCATAGCCGCCCCGTTCCTCAAAGTACCTCGTGTTTACGTCAATGACCAGTTCATTGAAGATTGTCGCTCCCTCTTTCTGTCCTCTGGTGGAGATTTTGCTCTCGTCGATGAGCTTCTGAAAAAGCTCGTTGTAGGTCAGGCCGCCTGTGTCTTTGAAGTGAACATTGAGCGGCGAACGCTCCAAATCCACATTGATATTTCCGTAGCTTTCGTTTTTGCGCTCGTTGTGCCTTTCGACTTTCTGCGCTCCCGAAGCGGTGATTTTATCCACTCGGACAACGCTGAAATTTCCTTCCGCCAATCACATCACCTCCAGTTCTGCGGAAAGGGCGGGGGAACGGTTACGCAACTTTTTCAAAGTGCGTAACCCACTATGACACTTTCAGCAAGCTGAAAGATGTCGTGGGCGAGGCGTTCCCCCTCGACCCCCTTTAAGTGCGCCCGTCTCTCTGCTTTACGAGCGCCGTTTTCACCGGCGGCGCTCATAAAGGCAGTTCGTCATCGCACTTCGGCAAAGACCAAAACCAACCGAACCGGCGTTTGGTTGACACCACGCCGAGGATTGCTTTTGCTTTCTTTGCCGTGGAGTTGCTGATGTTCGCTTCACGGAGTTTCGCTTCACATTCGGACGCTTCGTGTTCCTCACCGTCCGACAGCAACTCCGAGAGCAGACGAACGGCGGCATCCGTTTTCACATTCGGTCTGCCGCCGCTTTTCTGCGGGAGCATAGACAAAAGCTCGTCCGCCGTTTTCTCCGTCTGCTCGATAAAGCGTACCCCGTCCTCACCGACCGAAAAGACGATTGCCATTCCCGTGGGGGCGAGGTTTGCTTTCTGCTGAACGAGGATACGCTCGTCCTCGTTCTCTCTGTTCCTGCCGATGAGAAGTGCGCTCCTTACTGCGCCCACAATGTCGATAGAGCCGGGGGTGCGGTAGATTGCTTTCGTCCCGAACATCTTGTTCAGATGATTGATAATGACGATAGCACAGCCTGTCTCTTTCGCTATGCGGATAAGGCAGTTAAAGCGTGGGTGGACTTCGTTGGCGGCGTTGATTTGACATTCCCCGATATACGAGGAAAGCGGGTCAAGGATTAACACCCTTGCTCCCGTTTCTCGGATAGCGGAGAGGATACGCCCATCGTCAAAGGTCAGCGGGCTTTCCTTTTCGCTGATGAACAACAGGCGTTCTCTGTCCCCGTTCGCTTTGATGAAACGGGGGACAATGGTATCGTCCGCATCGTCCTCCGTAGTCTGATAGATGACGCTGATCGGCTCAGGCGGCTTTGCCGTTTCCGTAAACGGCAAAGGCTCGCCCCTTGTGAGCAGGGCGGCGATGGTCAGCATAAAGGTGCTTTTCCCATCGCCGGGGTCACCCTGCAACAGCGTGACCTTGCCGTATGGAATGAACGGATACCACAGCCATTCGATTTCTTTCGGCTCGATTTCACTCGCCTTGATGACTTCAAGACGGGCATTGTTCTGATTTGCGTTTTCCATTTTGTTCTCCTTTTCGTTTGGATAGATAGTTCGGGCATTCGATAACCGTCACCCGAAAACTCTGCTTGCAGTCGTGTTGGCACTTTCTGCAAAGCTCGTTGTAGGTGATACGGTTTCGCTCATTGAGAAACAGCGCCCATTCCTGTTTCCGCTTTTTGCTCATTCTCGGCACACAGACACCACCTCCTTTCCGTTTCTGCCGGAGAATAGAAAAAGCCCTTGCTTTCTGTAAATTCTCGGGGCGATTTTGGAGCATTTGTCGCTCTTTAACCGCCTTTGAAAGCAAGGGCTATGTATTCGTATTCTGTTGTAGCCATACTCCTAAATGGAGCGTTTGGGGAAGAAAAAGACCGTTGACTTTTCACCGGGGAGCCGGTGTGTCAACGGTCAAACTTTTGATATTCAGTTGTTGCGTTCAGTTCGACAAACTGGAATTTATCGCTCGATGCCCAAAACATCATAATAGTCATCGCTGAACTGTATTTTGCTGTAATCGAAATCATTCTGCAAAGCTTTTACATATTCAAAGGGACATTCCATAGCGGCGATGTGAAGTTCCTGTTTCAAAATGGAGAGAACCTCCTTTTGTTCTGCTGTTTGGATTTCTTTTTCCTCTTGCAAATGCTGTTCAAATTTCTGCTTATCCATCCATATGATTTGTTCAATGGGATTGGCAGAGCCACAAGCAAGTATCAGACCTATAAAATCATCAAAATTCCGCGCAAGGGGATAGACATTGATATCTGCACAGCTTTCTGGATTACTGGCAAATACCGTTTCTTCATACCCATCAATAAAGCAGTACATGATGCAACCCTCAAACCCGATTGTTTTGGCGTTTAGCGGATAGCAGAAGAAGTCCGCCTGTTCCGTTTTTTCCAGCGAGATCAAACTGCTGTCAATATTCAGTGAAAGGAATTTCTGGTATGATGTCATGATTGTCACCTTTGTAATTTCAAATTCCGATTTGTCGAACAGTCGCCCATTCAACACCAAACATTATACACCCGAATCGTGAAGAAATCTACCTCAAACAACGATTTTTTCGGTAAGAATATCTCTCGACTATACTGCCGACTTGATGACTTCTTGAACACCCGCTGAAAAGGAAAAGCCGCCATCGATTGACAGCGGCAATTCCCTGTGGGCGGGTATCAGTTGTAAATCAAGTCGTTGTAAACGACCTCTGCGGCTCGGTTACGGATACTGTTCATAGCCTGCACCCACGTCATACCATCCTCGGCTTTGAGCTTTTCCGTCACGCCCTCCTTTTTGGCAAACTGTTTTACCAGCCGGAAAAGCATAGCTTCGGCTTCCTCGTTCAGTTCGGCAAGGTAGGCGTTCAGCCTGCCGCTTGTCAGAAGCTCGGTATAGAGAGCTATCCTGTGTTCTCGGATATACCGCAGATGTCGCTGTCCCCATATCCCGATGGGGCGCTGTTCCCGTCCGTCCTCAAAGTCCGGCAGAAACACCTCGGTTTCTATATCCTCGCCGCCGACTGTCTGATGAATGACTGATTTCTTGTACTCGATTTCCATAGCGTTTCTCTCCTTTGCAATTTTGACCTCTACGATGGGACACTAAAACTTCTTGCCCTCTTGCTTTTGCCAATAAAAGAACAAATCACACCACTTCCCGCAGCTCTTTCTCGGCTTGTTTTTTGTGCCACCATTCAAGACTGTACTCGTTATGATGTTTCTTGCGGCATTCCTCGGAGCAAACTGTCTGACCGCTGCTGTTCGGCCAGAACATTCTGCCGCAGACAGCGCATTTCCTTTGGCGGTAATAGTGATCGCCACGCTCGGCTTCTCGCTTTGCTTTCTTTTCCGCCTGTTCCGCTTGATAGCGGCACTCTTTGGAGCAGAACACTTGACGGTTGCTTGTCGGGATAAACTCTTTCCCACAGTGAGGACAGACCTTTTTGCGGACGATTTCACCGCCGTTTTCAGCGATTTTCTTCGCCTTGCGCCGTTCCCGTCTGGCTTTCTCCGCCGCCCTCTGTCGGGCTAACTTCTCCGCCGCAAGCTGTTCCTCTTTCGCCTTTATCTCGGCAAGCTCTTCCTCGCTGTATGCGATATTGACCTGCCCGACATAGTTAAAATAGATGTCAACCTGCTGTGTACGGGCGTTGCCCACGCCCTGCGCCTCATACACAACGATTTTGTCAACAAGCTCTCGGAACATCGTATCGCTTACCTCGTCAGGGGACTTGAATTTGCGTATCAGGGCGATGAAATGCTCGATGTCAAGGGGCTTTTCCTTGCTGTCCGCAACCTCCGCTTGGAGCTTTTCAATCTTGGCTTCAAGCTCCGCCTGTTCATCGTCGTACTGCTTCATAAGCTGTTTGTACTGCCTTTCGGGGAGCAAGCCGGACACAAGGTTTTCATACAGACCACGCACAAGCCCGGAAAGCTCGTCGTATCGTTTCTGCATACGCTTTAACTCTGCTTCAGCCTGTTGGGGCTTCTCTTTCCGCTTTTCAAGCCACAGCCTTTGCAGTTCAGCGGCAAACGCCTTTTCGTCCTTCATCACAAGCCTTGAAATCCTCTGAACGGTGGAGAGAAGTATCGTTTCCACGCTGTCTGCGCTGATACCGTGTGCGGTGCAGGAATCCACTCTGCTTGCGTACCCGCCGCAACGGAAAGAATACTCCACAGAGCCGTCTTTTCTGCTATAATGGGTTTGCAAAGTCATTCGTCTGCCGCAGTCGGCGCAGTAGAGATAACCGCTCAATCGGTGGTAGTGACTGCCCCACGGGGAGCTTCTTCCGGCTCGTTTCCTTGTGCGCTGAACGCTGTCCCAAAGCTCCTGTGAAATGATAGCTTCGTGGGTGTTCTCAAATACATACTGTTCCTCTGCGCTCGTTTCCTTGCGCTTGTGGAGCTTGAAGTTTGTAGCCACGGACTTGTGGAGAACGGTATGACCGAGATACTCCTGCCTGTCCAGTATCTTTCTTACCGTGGACACGCCCCACAGATAAGGGTCAGCGTATTTTTTGCTTCTGGACTGTTCCTTGTGGTTTTTGTCGGCGTGTGCGGCGGGTATCAAGACCTTTTCCTCGGTGAGTAGTTCCGCAATCGCTCGGGGGCTTTTGCCCTCGCTGGCCAGCAGGAAGATACGCTTTACCACTTCGGCGGCTTCGGGGTCAACAACAAACGTCTGCTTATCGCCGGGAAGTCTGTTGTAGCCGTAGGGGATACTGCCGGAGCAACGCTTTCCGTCCCTCATACGGGCGTCAAAGATAGCCTTGATCTTGTTACTGGTGTCTTTGGCGTAAAACTCGTTCATGATATTGAGGAAAGGGGCAAAGTCGTTGTCGGTGGCGTTATCGCTGTCAATTCCATTGTTGATAGCGATGAAGCGCACATCCTTTTGGGGGAAAAGGATTTCCGTATAGAATCCAACTTCCAGATAATTCCTACCAAAACGGGATAGGTCTTTTACACAAATCGTCTCGATTTCTCCCGCTTCAACGGCGGCAATCAAGGCTTGAACGCCCGGTCTGTTGAAATTCACTCCCGAATACCCATCGTCCGTATAGTGGCGGATATTCGTCAGGCCATTCCTGTGGGCGAAATCTTCCAGATATTTCTTTTGGTTGGTTATCGAGTTCGACTCGCCCACAAGGTCATCGTCCCTCGAAAGCCTTTCATAGAGTGCTGTAACTCTTGCTTTTCCTGTCGTTTTCGGCATCCTTTGCCCTCCTTTCCTTATGTAATACGTTTTGAGATTATAGAGATTACTCGTCCTTCACCAATAGGAGAAAACAGGGGGTCTAAGCGGAACTGTTTTCAAAAAAATTTTGAAAAATTTTCGGAAACCTCGAAACCGCCTTTGACCGTCTCTTTTCATTTAGAAAAGTACGATTTCATCATCCTCAAAAATTATAGCCCTCCGGTGCCAGCTCCAGTGCCGTGACGGTTTCTCCGAAGCGGCTGGCCCAGCAGTCGAAGTGGGTCATGTTCAGCTCTTGCAGGCGGTCATACTGGAGATACCGCTGCATGGTGTAAAGTTCGGTCATGGAGTTGCTGACCGGAGTGCCGGTGGCAAAGATAACCCCTCGGTTGCCGGTGATCTCGTCCATATAGCGACACTTCGCAAACATATCGCTGGACTTTTGGGCATCGCTGGTGGAGAGACCTGCCACATTCCGCATTTTGGTGTATAAAAACAGGTTTTTATAGTTATGCGCTTCATCGACGAATAGGCGATCCACACCCAACTGCTCGAATGTCACCACATCGTCCTTGCGGCTCTCGGCCTGCAATTTCTCCAGCCGGGCTTCCAGGGACTTCTTGGTGCGTTCCAACTGCTTGACCGTGAAACGCTCACCGCCGCTGTACTTCACCTCGGCAATGCCCTCGGTGATCTCGTCGATCTGCTCCTGAAGGAGCCGTTCCTGACGCTCTCGGCTGATGGGGATTTTCTCAAACTGGCTGTGTCCCATGATGATGGCGTCATAGTCACCGGTGGCAATGCGGGCGCAGAACTTCTTGCGGTTGTGGGTCTCAAAGTCTTTTTTGGTGGTGACAAGAATGTTGGCGGATGGATAGAGCCGCAGAAACTCCGACGCCCACTGCTCAGTCAAATGATTGGGAACAACGAACAGGGATTTCTGGCACAATCCCAGGCGCTTACTCTCCATGGCGGCAGCCACCATTTCAAAAGTCTTGCCCGCGCCTACCTCGTGTGCCAGCAGCGTATTGCCGCCGTACAGCACATGGGCGATGGCATTTTTCTGGTGTTCCCGCAAGGTGATGGCCGGATTCATGCCGCCGAAAGTGATATGCCCGCCGTCGTATTCACGGGGCCGGGTGGAGTTCATTTCCTCATTGTACTGGCGGACCAGAGCTTGGCGGCGATCCGGGTCTTTCCAAATCCAGTCCTTAAAAGCGTCCCGGATGGCTTGCTGCTTTTGGGCAGCCAGGGTGGTCTCTTTGGCATTCAACACCCGGCGCTCTTTGCCGTCTGCATCCTCTATGGTGTCGTAGATACGGACATCCCGCAGGTTCAGGCTGTCCTCCAGAATCTTGTAGGCATTGGCACGGCTGGTTCCGTAGGTGGTATAGGCTGCCACATTGTTCTGACTTACAGAGCTTTTGCCGGTGATCTGCCACTCAGCGGTGAAAGAAGAATAGTTGACCTCGATATTGCGCTGGAGATAAAACGGCGTGTCGAAGGTCTCATACATAAACTGCTGGATGTACTCTTTATCGATCCAGGTAGCGCCCAGGCGCACCTCAATCTCCGACGCATCCAGGTCTTTGGGCTGGGCAGCGGTAAGAGCCTCCACATTGACTGCAAAGGAAGGGTCCTGCTGTGCGGCCCGCTGTGCCTGACGCAGCTTGCGCCGCACATTGCCGGACAGGTATTCGTCGGCTGTTACATAATGGAGAGTGCCGTCTTTCTCCAACTGCCCAGGTACACGGAAGATCACGCCTTGCAGCTCGGCGGCCAGTTCGTCGCCGCTCTTGCCGGTCAGCTCCGCCATATACGCCATATCGACACAGGCTTTTTCGGAAATTGATACGGCCAGAGCTTCACTTGCGGTATCCACAGTGTCCACCGCCTTGTGGGGCTTGATGGTGCGCTTAGTGAACATATCCGCCTTGCGCTCCAGCTTTCCGTCCTCGTCAATGACTTCCAGCGCGCAGAGTAGATAGTAGCTGGAATCATCAGCAAAGGCCAGCCGGTTCGCCCGGTCATTGATAAGGCCATATTTTGCAGAGAAGCTGTCATAGAGCCGGTTCAGTTCGGCCTGTTTATCCTGGATGGCGCTGTCCGGTGTGGCGGCGTCCATTTGCAGATCAATGAGCTGCTGGACACATTCCCGCAGACCTACCAGCCCTTTCACACGGGCTTCGGCGGTGGCATTCAGGTCAGGCCGTACCATACGGCTGTTTTCACGGTAATACACATCGCCGTCCACAACGGTGTAGGAGTAATTTTTCACATTGGGGTCAGCAGGGATAGAAGTGTCGATGGCTTCGCCCTCGCCCAGCTCCGGCAGCTCGGCCTCCTGGTAGGTGCCGCGAATGTACTTCACGGCATCATGCAGCTGATCGGCAAGCTCCAGCCCCTCGATGGGGTTCACGGTGTAGTCCATGCCGTGAGCGGTGCTTTCCGGCTCCTGTCGGCCCAGTACCATTTCCGGGTGGTCCAGGAAATAGCGGTTGATGGCAAAGCCGTCCTCGGTCTGTCCGGTCTGCGTCCACTCCGGCACAATGTCCAGCGGGCGGTCTCGCTTTTGCAGGAAGATGATGTCCGATACAACCTCGGTCCCCGCATTGGCCTTAAACGCATTGTTGGGCAGACGGATAGCCCCCAGCAGCTCGGCGCGCTGGGCCAGATACCGGCGCACAGTAGAATCCTTGGCGTCCATCGTATATCGGCTGGTGACAAAGGCCACCACGCCACCGGGACGCACCTGGTCCAACGCCTTGGCAAAAAAGTAATTGTGAATGCTGAAATTCAGCTTGTCATAGGCTTTGTCCCGAACCTGGTACTGGCCAAACGGAACATTGCCCACCGCCAGATCGTAGAAATCCCGCCTGTCGGTGGTTTCAAACCCGGCCACGGTGATGTCTGCCTTGGGATAGAGCTGCTGGGCAATACGCCCGCTGATGGAATCCAGCTCCACGCCGTACAGACGGCTGTTTCGCATTTCCTCCGGCAACATACCGAAGAAATTGCCCACACCACAGGACGGCTCCAGGATGTTGCCGGTCTCAAATCCCATACGGCCCACAGCCTCGTAAATCGCTTTGATGACCGTAGGGCTGGTGTAGTGCGCGTTGAGGGTGGAACCTCTGGCAGCGGCATATTCCTCCGGGGTCAGCAGCTCCTTCAGCTGGGCATATTCCTTGCTCCAGCTTTCCTTGTCGGGGTCAAAGGCATCGGCAAGGCCGCCCCAGCCCACATACCGGGACAGGATTTCCTGCTGTTCCGGCGTTGCCTGCCCGGTGGTTTCCTCTAGGTATTTCAGCAGCTTGATTGCCTCGACATTGTCCTGGAACTTGGCCTTTGGGCCGCCTTCGCCCAGGCGATTGTCAGTGATATGGAAATTCTCGGCGGTGCGGCGCAGATTGGCCTTGTATTCCTCATAAGAGGCTTTCTCGGCAGCTTTGACATTGGGGAAGGTCTGCCACTCGCCGTTTACCTGAATGGAAACGGGGTGTTCGTCCAGCACCTCATCCAGAGTCTTTTCCGGCTCGACAGCAGGCGTGGGCGGCTCCGGCTCATTGGTTCGCAGGGTCTGAACCACCACATCATAGGGCAGATTGTTCTTATCGCCCGGATAGACAGCCACAGTCTCGGCTTGGAAGGTCGGGGTTTCGGCAGCCGGTTCGGGGTGTTCCTGCTCAAAACCGTCCAACTGACGGGCATACATCCCGCGCAGCAAAGGCGCAACCTCGCTCCACTGGAAGAACAGCATGGCCAGACGCTTTTCATCTGCATCCAGCACTTCCAGCACGATACCTTCCGGCATCGTGCGGTAATCGGCGGTCTCGCCGGTCTCCAGCTCCATCGTTTCCACGATGTTGGGATAGGTCCGACTCAGCCACAAGGCGATCTCTCGATTGCTCTTGCCGTTGCGAAGAAGCTCGGAAAGCTCCGCCTTGTCCGCCTCACCAATCAGTCCATGGGCCAGCACATCCCGCAGGTCCTGGTCCACCGTATCCAGATTTACAGGCAGGAACTCGGTATAGAAGTCGTTGCGGTTATCCTCACGCAAAAGCTGCTCAAACCGTTCCCGGCTCTCGGCCCGGTAGATGGGATAGCTCATGCCAGTGGGCAGCAGCTGCACCGTGTCATCCCGCAGCTCTGTGATCTGATGGGGACGGTCATCCAGATAAACGGTATCGCCCACACTGTAAACCGGGGCGGTGGGGTCATAAGAAGTGCGCTGCCGCACGAAACCGCGAACATCGGCGTATTCCTCGTCCGAAATAGTAACACTGATTTCGCGGGCTGGTTTACCGCCGCCAATGGTTATGGGCTGGTCGGATAAATCCAGCGCAGATACAGGCAGGAACTTACCATTGTCCAGATATTTTTCAAATATCTCACGCCGCATCTCCACTGGTTTCTGGTCTGGGACGCTGGGCATGGTGTACCAGATGTAATCCTCGTCTACATGGTCAATGACCATCCGCACTACTGTACCTTTGGTATCGGTGGCCGCATCTATGAAATCTCCCGGCTGGTAGAAGTGGCCGCCTTCGCTGGTGTAGACCTCCGGCTCACTGTTGCTTGCAGTACGCTCCACGTCCGCCATAACACGCTGGATAAATGGGGAACTGTCCAGCTTTTCCTCATCTACCAGCTGACCGTTTACAATGCCGCGCTCAACCAGGGCCTCCCGGATGGCGATGGGGTCGATGTTGTCGAACCTGTCCTGTTCCGCTTCGGTGTAGAACCGATCCTCCTTGATAAGCTGAGCGATCCGGCGCTGTACCTTGGGCCAGGGCAGCACCGTTCCTTCGGGGCTTTCCGGGCGAACCGAAAACGGGGTTTTGCCATCGCCACCGTCAAACTCATGGGCCAGCCATGCAGCGGTATCTTTTTCCCGCCCATGTTTCTCCATGTAACGGACAACGACGTGTTTACTTTCGATTTTGCCGTTCCAGTCTTGGATAGCCTTGTCGATGTCATTGTCTGAGAGAGGGTGCAGCAGCTCGTGGAGCTGGGGATAGGTTTCGTCGATAACCTCCCGATGCAGGCGCTGACGGAACTCCGGTGTGTCGGAATAGAGACGGAGCAGCTCCATGTTGCCAGATCCCAGGACAGCACGGCGAATAGCGGCATTGCCCTCGATCACGGCGTTCTCATGGTCACTGTGACCGCAGGCATTGCGATATGGCACATCTTCCATAACAGCGGCAAGTACAATGGGCTTGTATTGCTCATGCAGCTCCCGAATCGTAGGGGCTGCGGTTGCTTCGGTATCCCGGAATACTCTGGTCCCGTCTGCGCCAAACTCCGTTTCCTGGGCATTGATGTGCTGTTCTGCCTCATGGTCGATAGAGGGCAGGGAATATTCCTGACGCTCCCTGCCACCTTCCGGGACAGCAGAAATGGTCACATCATGCTTATCCCGTAGCTGTTCCACAACCTGCTCCAGCCGGTTTGCCGGGAAGCCGCACATTTCCACATAGCCGCCTCCGGGAATGGCACGGAGAGTGAGATTGAGGTCCAGTTCGGTAGCCGCAGTTTTGGCGTCCTCGCCGTATAGTTCAAAGAAATCGCCCATCTGATACAGGACCATATCATCCGGGTGGCGCTCTTTGACGCCGTTATATTCCCACACAGTCGGGTTCGGTTGTTGGGCTTCCATGGTGTCCGTGTCTGCCAGAACCTTTTCCTCCTGGCTCTTATCGAACTCGGCCTGTTCCTGATCCAGTTCCTCCATCGGTGCAGGAGCATCTTCCACCCTGAAACCCTTTGGAGGTGGGTCCAATTCTGCCAGGAAATCCTGGGGAATGGTGTTCCCATGGGTGTCCCGATACAAAACCACAGTGATAGGAACCCCATAGTCTGTATCTTCCTGGATGGTTCTGATGAACTTCTCTGCATCCGTGTATTCTACACTCTCACCCGGCAAGCCATTGGTTCCCAGGTATTCAATCCGGCCCACGGCCTCCAGTTCCGGTTCCGACTCTGCCAGGGCCTTTTCTGCCTGGATTTTGTCGTACTCCGCCTGTTCCTGTTCGGTGAGATAGCGTCCCTTCTGAATCAGGTCGGTAATCCGTTTGGCAACTTTCTCCCAGGTGAAATGCACATCCGGGCAGCCGTCTTTTTTGTAGTGCAGACCTTTTCCGTCGTGGCTTTCATCGCTTTTCATTGCACCGGACAGGGCATGGGAGTGACCGCCAATACCATACTCGTGTTTGAGAAAATCCACCTTTTCCTTATCCGTATGGGGTTCCTGGAAAAAGGTGAAAACACGCCCTTTGCCGCCCTCAAATCCGCTGCCTCTGGTCATGGCGGCGTCGATCTCGTCCTCGGAGATAAACTGCTTGACCGAAGGTACTTCCGTCAACTGAGAGGTAAAGGTGGTGCGAGGCAAGGACAAATCTCGCAGGTTCTCCCAAATCTCTTTGGGCTTGTGGTAGTGGAAGCGCAGCAAATCCCGATCCTGCTGGTAGGCCGTCCAGAACGCAGCGTATTCTTCCGCAAGGTTCTGGCGAAACTCCGGGCTTTTCAGCTGCTCGGTGAGCCATGCAGATTCCTCCGGGAAACCGCGTCCCGGATTGTTGGCAAGGCTGGGCAGATACCCGGCTTCTCTGGCTTCCTCGCTGAAATCGTGATACAATTCCCAGAATCTTTCGGAAAGGAGGGAGCGTTCATAGCCCGCAGCCTCAACCAGCTCCACATTGGTGGCAAACTGGCCGTCCTGCAAAAGCTGTCCGATACGCTCAGCGGCACTCTCCCAGGAAATGACCTGGGCGGACTTGTCGTAACGGGCTGTTTTGCCGCGGGACAGATGGATTCCATCCTCGGCATACCATGCGGTGATGCTGCCAATCCCGTTGCCTCCATGGTACAGGGTTTTCAGGGTGTCTGCGATCTCGGCGGTGGACTTCTGCTCCTCAAAGACCGCGACAATGCGCTCTCTCTGGCGATAGGTGTTGCCGCCCAGCCGCAGCACATGGTCGATGTCAGCCTGGGCAAAAGAAAAAGCAGAGGATGTTTTCACATTCTCTGCTTCATCTATGATTCTGATTTGTTCTGCTTCGGAGAGGAAGAAACTCAGCTGTGAATAAGCTCCGCCATCAGAATCTCCTCGGCCTGTGCTTTGCAGGTGTTCATCAGGCCCACCCAGCGCATCGGGTCGCTGGCTTTCAGCTGCTCCGTCGCGCCCGCGTCTTTCGCCAGCTGGGGCATCATCTGCTCCAGACGGCTCTGCGCTGTCTCGTCGATCTCGATGAGGTGCGGATACAGCTTCTCGGTCAGCAGCAGCTGATTGTAAATCAGGGGACGGTGTTCCTTCAGGTACGCTTTCCGCAACCTGCCGTACTTGCCCAGGGGCTTCTCCGGCTGTTCGGTCAGCTTCAGGTCGGGAATCTGATAATCTCCGTTCATCGTGTAAGTCAGGCTGTTCTCCATGTGTAACGCTCCTTTCCGCGAGTTGCTCACGCTCATAATGTTGGACGGTGACGCCGATCTGCCGCAAAACCTGCTGATTGATCTGGCTGACCGCCGCGCCCAACGCCCCAACCGTGGCAGGGGTATTGAAATCGAAAATCGGCATGAAGTCCTCATGCTGGAAATATTGTTCCGTATCCAGCCCACAGCGAGACATCAGGGCATAGGCGATACTGACGGTGGCAGCGGACTTAAATTGGACTTCGATGTTGTAATCATCGTACTCCGCCAGGAACGAACCGTCAACGATATAGCGGAAATCTCTCTGATGATCGTCCCAATACTCACTCGCCAGCTTTCCGGCTACATCAGTGAGCTGCTGGGCGAGATCGTCACCGGCAACGCCATAACTGCGCTCCAACATGGCCGACACAGGACCGATATGCTGTTCTTCCAGCTGCCACAGCCAGGGGGTGCGGGAATGTTCACGGGTGCCGGTATCGGAAATATCGAACACATAGCGCAGGCGAGGCTTGTCGCCGGAATCATCCACCAGGGCAATACCCTTGGAGCCACGGCGCACATACCGGCCCATTTTGTCATTCCATAAATCATACTCGGCGCAGGCGGTAGCGTCTGGGCGCTGGGCGTAAATCATCATCTGCTCGTGGAATGGGTATTTATAAAGGCGGGCGGCGGTGGTGAGAAAAGCCGTCCACTCCTTCCAGCTACCCACAAGCTGGGTCGATACCTGTTCGGCCATCTGCCGGTAAAATTCAGCTTTGGATGGCATAGTTTTCTGTCCTCCCTTCATGTTGAATAGAAATGGGACGGCATATCAGGCCGTCCCATCAGGTCTTTATGTGTGTTTTTTACTCGTCAAAATCCGGGTACAGCTCCAGCTCAGCAAACTCGGCATCGCTCATGGCCTGGAGTTTCTCCAGGGCGCTGTCCGTCAACTTCCGCAACTCGGCTTCCTCCGGCGAAAGCTCGCCGCGCATCTCCGTCAGAGCGTCGATCAGCCCGCTGCGGCTGCCGGTGTTGTAGATACAAAGCAGGTTCTTTTCCTCAAAAGTGAAGTTTCCCATATCAAATCTCCCTTTCTGCGCTCTTTTTGGGCGCTGCCTTTTTGTGTTCCGCCTTGGGCTGGCTTTTCAGCTGCTCCATGACGGACTTTTTCTTTTCCCGGTCCTCTCGGTGGGCGGCGGCAGCCAAATCCATAAGGGAGATTGGCTGGCCGCTGCGGGCCTGCTGTTCCAGCTGGGCCACTGTCGGCTCCTTCTGACCGTTGTTGATGATGCCGTCGATCATGCTGTAGTCATCCTCCACGGCCATTTCTGCATTTTTCAGCGGATTATCCGGCAGGAATCCAGAAACCTCGGTGAAACCAACACTGTCGCAGTAATGACAGGATACCTGACCATTCTGCTTGATGGCAACGATGTCACTGACGCTCATAGACGGGCTGTGAAAATCCACCGGCTTTTGCAGATTGAACTGCTCATACAGCTTTTCCAGCTGCTCCATAGTGCTGCCGGAACCGTCCAGAGGGGCGGTATAGATAAGGTCATAGTTGCTCCGCTCTACGAACAGATTGTGCGATTGCAGCCAATCCAGATTCATAAAACGCACATTCTGCGGATCATCTTGGCTCACCTGATAAATAGCAAAACAATTTCCCTCATGGGCAAGAAACGCTTGTTCCCGTTCCAACTGCCGATCCTGTCGTTCCAAAACCTTTTCGTGAAACTCCGAGCTTTGCTCCCATTCCTCGCGGGACACAGCAAAGATACCGTCATGGGCGTCCAGGTCGGCGGTGTCAAAGGCCATTTCTGGGTTTTCACCCTCCTGGACGATATAAACGGTCAGGTCTCGCTCCATCAGCTCATAGGCTCGTTCTTTGGAGAGGGGTAGAAGGTCGCCGTCCAGGTATCCGCACTTTTCCAGATCGTCCTGGGTCAGCACCGGGTCCGGCATGGGATACTCGTCCAACGCCTGCTCCTGGGCATCCGGCAGCTGGGTGGCTTCGGCGAGCTGCTGGCTGACCTGTTCCTGCATCTGCTGGGAGGCCGCCTCCTGCAAAGTCTCTATCAGGGACAGCGGCGCATACTTGATGGACTTGTCGCCCATCCCCAGGTCCTCGCAGATATGGCTGACCGCTGCGGAACGGCCCATATCCGGCCCGTCCAGCTGGCCGCCGTCCATCTGCTTCATAGTTGCCACATCGTAGAGCGTGTAGTCCCAGCCGGTATCGCAGGGCTGAACATGAAGATAGGTGCTATCGTCCAGCACCAGCAGAGCCTCCTGGTACTCGGCGCTGGGCTGAGATACTTCTTCCATAGGGGCCTTTTCTTCCACAGTCTGCCGGGGTGTCTGTTCCGGTTCCGTGGCGGCGGTCAGGTCAATGCCGCGCTCCTTGCAGATTTCCTTATAGTTGCGCTCGATGTCGTTAATCAGCTCGCAGGAAGTCTTGTTGATGGTCTCCAGGCTGGCCCGCAGCTCTTTCAGTTCCTTGTCCTTGGACCAGGAAGCGATGTAGCCGAAGCTGTTCTCGCCGGTTTGGATGCCGAAATACTGACAGACCGCATAGGAAATGCTCTCGGCCTCCACTTCCTCAGTGTTGCGGTTCTTGGCAGCCTGTTTCACCGCCGTCAGATCTTCCTCCACTTCCAGCCGCCACTCAAACTGATTTTCGTCCACATAGCGCCAGCCTGCCTCATCAGCGGCCTGTTCCGCCTCCGCTTCGGTGGCGAAGTCCAGGCGGAAGTCATGCTTGGTGCCGCCCTCGCTTACCATCACGATCTTCCAGGTCGGCTCCACCTCATATTTCTTCGGGTCGTGGAGTTTACTGTGCGCGGTCTCATGGACGGCAGCGGAAACGGTCTGTACCTCGCTCATGCCTTCCCGAATGGCGATCCGCTGCTGTTCGGAGGAAAAATAGCCGTCCATGTTTTCGGCCATCGGCTCAAACTCGATGGGAACCGGGGCGGAGCGGCGCAGCGCCTCCAGAAACGCCTCATAGTGCGGCACAGTCCCGGACAAGCTGGAGGCCAGCTCCGGGAGGGGTTTGCCATCTGTCTGGCTCACATCGAACACCTTCACCGGGCGGAACATGGGGATTTCGATTTCCTTTTCCTCCATGACCGCCTTGCCGTCTGCGTCCAGAATAGGAGCCTGCGTGTCCGGGTCGCGCTTCATTTCCTCGATTTTCTTTTTGTAGGGTGTAGGGGCGATGATCGTGATACCATGCTCGCCCTTTTTCACATGGCGTTCAAACTGGTTTTTCCACTTGTTGAACCCGGCCACCAGGGTAGCGTCCGGACGCTGCATATAGATAAGCATGGTGTTGTTGACGGAGTAACGGTGGAACTTGGACATGACGGACAGGTAGCGCATATACTTTTCGCTCTCAAACAGTTCCTTGATACCCTGTTCAATGCCCGCTGTGATCTCCTGCAACCGTTCTCGATTGGTGGGCTTATCAGCCATGAATTTCACTCTCCTTTCCAAATTGGCGATTTCTGAATGATGTTCGGCAATCCACAGCTTTTGTTCCTCCGGGCCGTCCTCCAGAAAAAAATCCAGCAGATAGCCCACATAGTCCTTTTTCTGGATTGCCTCCATGAATCGGGGATGTGGATTTTCCTCCGGCGTTTTGGGTGTATAGTCCGTTTCCCACTTACGGAGCAAATGAAAGTAGTCGGCCAGGACACGAAAGGCGTGGTCCCGGTCCTCTTTGAACTTTTGCGCCTCGGTTTTTTGCCGGATATAGCGCCTCCGGGAAGGAGCCTGACTGTCATAAGCCAAGCCAAAATCCTGGGCCAGCTTCTCGGCGGCCTCTTTGGGGGACAGATTGTAGAGCCTCGCGGTGAAGTCGATCACATCACCGGTGGCTCCGCAGCCAAAGCAGTAGAAATATTCCTCGTTCAGCTTCATGCTGGGATTTTTATCATCGTGGAACGGGCAACAGGCCATACCGCTCCGGTTGACCTCGATCCCATACATCTGCGCCGCTTCCCGGACAGTGATGGACTGCTTGACAGCATCAAAGACACTTTCAGCCATGCTTACTCATTGCCTTTCTTGGGGGTGGGCGGCCTGTACCCGGCAGCCTTGGCCCGTTCACTAGCAGCTTTGCGACGCTCGGCGCTGTACGGTTCCCGGACAGACACGCAGCGTTTGGGAACGAGAAAGGTTTGGCGGTCCTTTTTCACGATCTGGTCCGGGTATTTCTCTGCCAGCCGTCGCAATTTCTCCAGCAGCCGGGAATCATGGGTATAGACTTCGGCGGTAGCCTCAGCCTGGTTGTAGAGGATAATGGTTTCCTGTTCGTAGAGGGAGAGCTTCATCGTTTGCCACCTTTCTGCTGGTCAAATTCCAGCTTGAAATTGGCGTACTGCCCATCATCCTCCAACACCACAGTGGCGTCGTAGTTCTTGCCGGTTTTCTCAGAATACAGGTCAGTCACATGGGCGCGACCATCTTTGAGTAACGCCGTCACGATGGCTTTGGTGGGCTGCTTGTGCTTCAGCTCCCACCACTTGTTGTTTTTCCAAACTCCAAATTTGCAAGATTCTGTCTGACAGAAGAAGCCTTTTTGCATTTCTGCAACCTCTCCGCCGCAGCGGGGGCATTTGCCCACCACTTCGCGGGGCGGAGTGAACAGATACTCGGTCCCTTTGGGAACCTGATAGGTTCTCACCAGTTCTTTCAGCATGGTGGAAATTCCATCCATGAAATCCTCCGGGGCCAGCTCGCCACGCTCGATCTCACCCAGTCGGTATTCCCATTCAGCGGTCAGCAGGGGCGATTGCAGCTGTTCCGGTAGCACAGTGATAAGGGACACCGCATCATGGGAGGGTATGAGCTGCACGGTTTTTTTGCTCTTTTTGCGCTCCAGAAAGCCGGTGGAAACCAGCTTTTCCAGAATCCCGGCGCGGGTGGCCGGGGTCCCCAGGCCCTTGCGCTCGGCATCCTCCGGCATATCGTCCTTCCCGGCAGTCTCCATTGCGGAAAGCAGCGTATCCTCGGTGAAGTGCTTGGGCGGGGTGGTCTTGCCCTCCTTGACGGCAGCACCAGAAAGGGGCAGCGTCTGACCTTCAGACAGCTCAGACAGAGCCTTGTCCTCGGTTTCTTTGTCCTGCTCCACATTCTTCAGGCCTGCGCGATGGGCAGCGTCCAGCGCCCGCCAGCCGTGATTTTTCACTGTGCGGCCCTTGGCAGTAAACTCCGCTCCGGCGCACTCGACAACAACGGCGGTTTCCGCAAAGGTATAGGGCTGGGCCACGGCGCACAGCAACCGCAGAGCCACCAGCTCCAGCACCGCCTTTTCGCCCACCGGCAGGCCGGACAGGTCCGCGCCCTGGAGGTTGCGGGTAGGGATCACTGCATGATGGTCGGTCACTTTCTTGTCGTTGATGACCGCACCGGCATCGCAGGAAATGGCGATCCCTTTCCGAAACGGCATGGCCTTGGCAACCAGATTGACCAGCACAGGCAGGCTTTCAGCCATATCGCTCGTCAGATAGCGGCTGTCTGATCGGGGGTAGGTGCAGAGCTTCTTTTCGTACAGATTTTGGAGGTAGTCCAAGGTTTGCTGGGCGGTAAATCCCAGCAGCCGGTTGGCGTCTCTTTGGAGTGTGGTCAGGTCATAGAGGGCGGGCGCTTTCTCGGATTTTTCCTTACGCTCCACCTTTTTCACCGTCACAGCCGCACCCTGACAGGCAGTTTTCAGCTGCTCGGCAGCAGCCTTGTCCGCCATGCGCTCCCCGGAAACAGTGAAACCGGGCAGTTCCAGCGTAACCGTGTAGAATGGCACCGGCTTGAAGGTGTCGATCTCGGCCTCCCGCTGAACGATAAGGGCCAGCGTCGGGGACATGACGCGCCCGATGTTGAGGGTCCGGTGGTACAGCACCGAAAACAGCCGGGTGGCGTTGATACCCACCAGCCAGTCCGCCTTGGCGCGGCAGAGGGCCGCATCTCGCAGGCCGTCATAGTCTGCACCGGGGCGCAGGTTTGCAAAGCCCTCCCGGATGGCGGAATCTTCCATGGAGGAAATCCAGAGCCGCTTCATAGGCTTCTGGCAGCCCGCCAGCTCGTAGACGCTGCGGAAGATCAGCTCCCCCTCGCGTCCTGCATCGCAGGCGTTTACCACCTCAGTCACATCCGGGGCATTCATCAGCTGTTTCAGAATGTCAAACTGTTTCTTCTTGTCCTTGCTCACCACCATCTGCCAGGGTTCCGGCAGAATAGGCAGATCGTCATAGCGCCACTTGGCGTAGTCGGGGTTATAAGCGTCGGCATCGGCCAGCCCAGCCAGGTGGCCCACACACCAGCTCACTCGCCAGCCGCCGCCCTCCAGATAGCCGTCCTTGCGGATGGTGGCCCCAATCACGGCGGCCAGACTTTGGGCAACGGACGGCTTTTCAGCGATTACCAGCTTCATGGTTTTTCATCCTCCTTTCCCGCAGCCATGCGGTCAGCTGCCGATGGCAGAATCCCACACAGGGCTGACCGGCACGGTAATTCCCACAGCCATAACAGGGGTGGCCGGGAGATAAAGAAGGAGGACGGGAAGTTTCCTTCCCGCCCTCCGGCCTGCGTGTCATCATGCGTTCATAGGGGCTGTCGGTGAAGCGGGTCAAACCGTCTTGTCCTCGCTTTCCTCGTCGCCGCCCCCGTCAGCGTCCAGCTCGTCAGATTCCTCGGTCTCCCAGGAGTCCTCGTCCTCCTGGTCGGTATCATCCTCGCCGTAGTCATAATCGTCTAAATTGTCGTTGCCCTTGGTCTTGGGCTTGTTTTTGATGAATTTGAAGTAAGCAAAGGCACCGCCGCCGCCCATCAGAGCCAGCACCACCAAAAGAATGGCCGGATTCAGTCCTGCGGGTTTCTGCGCCGGTTCTTCCGGTTCCGGGGTTTCTTCCGGGATCTCCGGTTCTGGCTCCTTGCCCGTGCAGCTGCTCATATTGGTGGCGCACACCGGGCAGGCGGTATTGACCGTACCGGCTACACATTTTTCCGTACAGTTACAGACAACAGGCTGCTCCTGGGTAGTCTGACCGTCCTCCATCAGCGCCATCAGGTCGGCTTCATCCACCTGATTCAAGAAGTGGACGGCAGTTTCTTTGTCCTCGTTGGCCCGGTCAATGAGGATGTAGAAGTAGTTGCCCGCCTTGGTGGTGACGGTGATGAGCTGCTTGTTGCCGCCGAAATCATCCACCAGGGCGGCGTTGCCATCCGGGGTCAAGGCCGGACTGTCCTCGGTTTCCTGCACCACCACATTGCTGTCGTTGGTGGCGTCCTCTGCCGGGGGCTGGTCCGTTCCCTGAGCAAAGGCCGTCACGGAGAAGCTGGCCATCAACACCAGAGCCGCACACAGGGCCGAAAAGGTCTTGAAAATTCTCTTATTCTTCATGGCTGATCTCCTCCTGTTCGGTGTAGTCAGCAGAGGCAGCGGCCATGCCGGGAACCGCGCTGCCGGACAGCATGGCGTTCAGCTGAGCCGGGGTCATACGCAGGGCGCGCACCATCTGGACGATCTCCAGGTTTTCCGCCTCGGTTTTCTGCGCTTCCAGGGTTTTCAGCTTGTCCTGATACTCCGCGATCTTCTCGCGGACCTTGGCAATCTCCTGGTCAATGCGCTGGATTTTATTCTTAGCCATAATCAATCACTCCTTCTTAAAAATCTCTATTACCAGTTCATCAGGCCATAGCCCTTGATACACTCGTAGGTCAGGGAATAACTCTTGATCTTGCAGGCGTCGCCAGAATTGCCCTCCACGGTGTAGACCCGGCTGCCGTCTGTGCCGACCACAAGGCCCACATGGTCGGCGCTGCCATCCAGGTCCCAGTCAAAGAAGATGGCGTCGCCGGGGGCGATATTGGCGTAATCACGCCCGCCCCATTGTCCGTGAGACTGGAACCACGGAATACCTTGGGACTGGCAGGCGGCAAAGCGCGGCTCGGACAGCCCCATCTGGCCGTAGCACCAGGACACGAAGCAGGCGCACCATTCCACACGGGAATTGAAGCCGTACCAGCTCCAGTAGGGCTGACCGCCCACATTGCCCACCTGACTTTTCGCTATATCCACCACGGCCTGATTGCCGGGGCGGGTGCCGTTGACGAACTCAACACCAGCTAAACTCTCAGAATCGCTGGTGTCGGAGGAACCACCGCCGAAAATCAGCGGCTTGTTGCCCAGCGTCTGCCGGTACACCTGGTACATTTCCAGCTGTTCCGGGGTCAACAGCTCCGAGGCAACAGACGAAATGGGCTTGCTGGTGAGCTTCACATTCAGAATGTAGTAGTTGTAAGGAACCTGAACGGTGTAGCTATTGCCCTCGCTGTCAGTCCGGGTTTCCGTCCGATAGCGTACTTCAACTTCCTCGGTGAGCGTCAGCTGATACTGGGCATCAAATACACGCTCCAGCTCTGCCTGGGCGCTCTGCCGGGTGTAGCCCTGCAAGACAGCGGACAGGTAGGCCGCCAGCTCATGGGGGTCATGCCCGATCATGTCGAGGTCGTAGCGGTACTCGTCATACCCTGGATGGCTGCTTTCGATGTTGTCGATCTCGGCTTGCAGCGCCGCTTCCTTGGCAGCGTAGTCCGCCTCCACCGCCACCAGCTCCGGGTCATCCGACGGATAGGTGGTGCCGGACACCACAGAACCGATGCTCTGCGCCATCATGGAGCAAGAGGACATGGTGTTGAGCAGCATACAGACCAGCAGGAAGATCGCGCCAGCAATCAGAAAGCCCTTTTTGTGGCGCATGACGAATGCCCCAGCCTCCTGTGCCTTTTCCTTGACAGTCTTGGCGGCCTTGCCGGTCTTTTGGGCTGCGCTTGCGGTATTCCCGGCAGTTTGACCGGCGCGCTTGGCGGCAGCGTATTCCTTTTTGATGGCCTGTTTCTGCTGCCAGCGGGAAATGGGGTTGCTGGCAAACTGAGGATTTTCCCGCAGGGACTTCTGATACAGGGCGTTCACATTGGCCTTCTCCAGCTTCTGCTCGGCCTGGGCTGCCTTGCGGTAGGGCTTCAACTTGTGGCTGCGGTAGCCCTCCCGAACCAACCGTGCGCCGGTCTCAGCAGCCTCCTCGGACTTGTGGGCGCTCTCCACGCCCACATTGTCCTGTTCGGTCTCCCGGATTTCCTTGTGAACTTTCCCCAGGGCGGCATTGGCGGGGGTATCCCGCACCGCATGGGACAGCTTGGAGGGCGGCTTCTTCTTGTCCTCCAGCACCAGCTTGGTGGTCACTTTGCCGGTCTCCGGGTCCACCGTCTTTTGCCGGACCTGCTTTTTGGGAATTTTAGCCTGCGCCTTATCCGCTTTGGCGGCGGCCTTGTCCGCCTTACGAATGGGCTTCTCCAGCGCCGGGTCAGAGCGTTCCTCGTCTGTAAAGCGCAGGCGCGGTTCCTTATTCATACCATTCTCCCATCATCAGAGAAGCAACCATGTAGCGCAGCTCCACATAGAGGGCCAGCCCCACAGGGTCATGGAAGGGATGCTGAATCAGATGGGCGTAGATCTGCGCTACCACATTGGCCAGCAGCTCAGTCTGGCTGCCCTCGAAGATGATGACAGCGGGAACGCCGCTCATGGCACACCAGATTTCCGTCAGGCGCAGCAGGCCCGCTTCGCCGTCCTCATTCAGTTCTGCCGCCTGATCCGCCGCCGTGCGGCTCTCGCTGACGGCATCGGCCATATTGGTGAGCAGCTGGGTGCGCTCATCCTCCAGAGCAGCGTCAAAAAACATCATGGTATCCAGTTCAGTGTTGGGTTTCATGGTCATTCATCCTCCTTTTTTAGTTCCTGGGGTTTGGTAGTCATAATGCGATACAGCTCGGTATTTTTGGGGAAGTGATCCACAAAAGGCAAGATCGTGGAGCCGTAAAACAGCAGGCCCTCGCCCTCACTGGAGTGGGTCACATAGCTGAGCTGGTGCGGGGAAATGCCCAGCTGCTTGGCAAGAATCTGCCGGTCGCCGCCCGCCTGGTTGAGCATATACACGAAGTCAGAGTTTTCAAAGATGTTCTCCACCTCGCGGCTGCTCAAAAGGTCCTTTACATTCTGCGTGATACCAGTGGGAATGCCGCCCCACTTGCGGAATCGCTTCCAAATCTCGACGGTATAGGCGGCAGTCTGTTCCTCTTTCAGCAGCAGGTGCATCTCGTCGATGTAGTAGCGGGTGGACTTGTGGGCGGCGCGGTTGATGGTGACACGGTTCCACACCTGGTCCTGGACCACCAGCATACCGATTTTTTTCAGCTGCTTGCCCAGTTCCTTAATGTCATAACAGACAATGCGGTTGTTGATGTCCACATTGGTCCTATGGTTGAACACATTGAGGGAGCCGGTCACATAGATTTCCAGCGCCGTGGCGATGTACTGTGCTTCCTTTTCGTCCTGCGCCCGCAGCAGGTTGTAAAGGTCCTCCAGAATGGGCATATTCTCTGGTCGGGGGTCATTGAGATACTCCTGATACACCAGCCGCACACAACGGTCGATGATGGTTTTCTGCACCGGCTGCAACCCCTCCTTGCCGCCCACGATCAGCTCGCACAGCGACAAGATGAAGTCGGACTTGAGGGACAGCGGGCTTTCATCGTCCGAATAGTCCAGGTTCAGGTCCATGGGGTTAATGTAGTTGGTGGAAGTGGGCGAAATCTTGATAACCTGCCCATGCAGACGTTCCACCAGAGGCGCATATTCCGCTTCCGGGTCCAGGATTTCGATCTCGTCCGAAGTTAGCAGGAAACAGTTGGCGATCTCACGCTTGGCGCTGAAAGACTTACCGGAACCCGGTGTACCGAGAATCAGGCCGTTAGGGTTTTTCAGCAGCTTGCGGTCTACCATGATAAGGTTGCTGGACAAGGCATTGATGCCATAGTACAGCGCCTCTTTGCCGTTCTGGAAAAGTTCCTGGGTGGTAAATGGCACGAAGATGGCCGTGGAACTGGTGGTCAGCCCGCGCTGAATCTCGATCTGATTGAGACCCAGGGGCAGGCAGCTCATCAGCCCTTCTTCCTGCTGGAAGTCGAGCCTTGTCAGCTGGCAGTTGTACTTCTGGGCAATGGAACTGGCCTGGAATACATTGTTGTCCAGCTGACGGGGATTGTCTGCGGTATTTAATACCAGGAAGGTCACAAGGAACATTCGCTCGTTGCGGCTCTGCAAATCCTGCAAGAGCTTTTTGGCCTCGGCACCATAAGTGGCAAGGTCGGAGGGAATGATGTCCATGTCATATCCGGCACGGACGGCCTTTTTCTGTTCCTCGATTTTGGATTTGTCCAGATCGGTGATTTTTCGCTTGACCGTCTTGATGGCCTTGATCTGATCTACCGACTGGATGTGCAGGCTGACAATCAGATTGGATTCCATGTCCAAAAACTCCGCCAGCATTCGGTCGTTCAGTTCCGGCGCAAGGATTTGTACGAAGCTGACCGCCCCGTACTTTTTGCCCATACGGAACCGCTTGCCGGTGCGGAACTCGAACCCGGACGGTGCGATAAAGTCCTTGGTAGACAGGCCACTGTACGGGAGCCAGTCCCACTCAAAGCGGAACGGCAGCTGCTCATCCATGTGGAAGATTCCATGGAGCTGGGCAAGTCTTGCCTTACCGTCCAGAGTCTCGGCAGCCACGCCAAGACGCTTGAAGTTATTGAGAATGTCGGTCTCAATACGCTCCAGACGGGGTTTGGCCGACTTGATGCTGTCCGCGTCAATGCCGAAGGTGAGAAACTTGGTCTTGATAAGGCCGTTGTTGCCCTTTGCCAGCTGGTTTTGCAGCATGGTCATGTACTCAACCCGAATACTGTCAAAGTCATCCCCCTGGAGAGGAATGGAAATGGCACGGGCAAAAGTCTCTTTAGATGCTGCAAGATTCAAAAAAGACAGCTCAAATTTGATCGAGCTGTCAAAGTAGTTGAGGAAATCACACCAGCCCTCGAAGATCGCTGTTTTGTCCTCGTTCTGCGAGAGCTGATAGTTGATGTCCTGGAATTGGATGGTCTTTGTGTAGTGGCCGTCTGCCACGCGGCAGATACCATCCGGCCACATTCGTTCATAGGGGATGCTGTCCTGAGCCGATTTTTCCTTTTTGTCTGTGCGGTTGGCACGGGCAATGGCAGCCTCAATCTGCTTTCTGTCGGCGTGGGACAGTTTTTTCTTGGTCCTGACCGGCTGCACAGTTTTTTCCTCGGTTTTTCCGAACAGCCGGTGCAGCCAGCTTTTGATTGCCGTGAACAATGTCGTACACCTCCTCGTCAAGATTTGCCTGCCGCTCCAGAGCGGCATAGAAATTGTTGGTCTTATACGGGCGCTGCTTGGGACGAATCACCGTGACACGGATGATATTCCCCACGATCTTTTCCAAGGGCTGGCCGTGTTTCTCGTACATGGCGAACATGAAGAAGGGCAGCATGACCAGCATCATACACATGGCTGCCACGCTGTTTCCCACAGGACCTCGGAGCAAAAAGAAAAGCGGTACGCCGATCAGCGCCCCGCCGGTGAAGCAGATCAGCTGCCTCTTGGTCAGGTTGAAAGCAACCTTGGTTTTGACTTTCGTCAGATCTTTGGGTACGGGTACATAAGCCAATGGGATTTCCTCCTTCCTGATTAGTGTGCATTAAACACAGCTTTTGCAAGGCTTCCGGTCTTAAAGAGCGTAAAGCACAACAGGACCGTATAGCCCACACAGCTCCAGATAGCCATGATGATGTCATCTTCTGTTGCGATGTTCTGGACCAGCACGGCATAAATCGCCACACAGACGATGATGAGAAATGCCTGGAAGCCCAAAGCAAGGAGGGAGCGTAGATAATTCTGGCCCATGCCGCCCGATTCCTTGCTCATCATGGTAGCCATAGGAATAGGGGCCACCGAAGTCACAAGGTAAATCTCAATCATACGGCCATAGATCACGATAAAGATACAAATGTAAAGCGCCCACATGGTAATGCCAATAAAGAGCGACTGCACCCATAAGCCAATCAACGGACCTAAATCCATTTCCATCAGCCGGGTCTCCATATCGCCCATAACAGAGGAGATGTCGATGGAAGCGTCAGAACCGATGATACCTGCCGCCTGCGCTACCACACTTTGCGCCATGTCGAATACACCCATGACGATATTCCATGTGTTTGTGACGATCAAAATGGCGGCGGCAGATTTGAACACCCATTTGAAGATCATCCAGGTGTCCACATCATGCAGGTTGTTTCGGTCGGTAATCATCTGAATCAGCTCCAGCGTCATCACGATGGCCAAGATCACGCCAGCAATCGGCACCATGATGGAGTTGGAGAGGCTCTGAATCATATTGAAAATATCACCGTTCCAGCCCTGGGGGGTCTGGCCCACCTGTGTCGCAATGTCTGCAACCTGCTGGTTTACGCTGTCGAACATCCCCGATAAGTTTCCCATGATGCCGCCAACCAGCATTTCCTTGAGCCAGTTGGTAAGGGCATCCAGTAAGAAATCCATACGGTGTCAACCTCCTTTCAGCCGCCCCCGCGTGGGGGCAGGGGCGGCAAGGATTTCTTATGACAGCTTAACGGCGTGAGCGATCAGACGGTGAACAGGCTGGAGAGCAGGGGTACGAGGACCATGCCGACCACGGCGACGCCAGCGCCAGCCATGAGCTGCTTCATGCCCTGGGACTTTACTCATGTGAGATAAAGAAGTAAAAGAAGTGTAAAAAATTTTGCCGTTCCCTGTCCGGCTGACTGCCGGACGGGTCGGGCTTTAGTCGGGCAACTCTACCTTGCCGACAAAAGAGTAATAGATTTCGATTTCCTGTCTGCGGAGCTTCCCCCGGCGTTTCCCGTCAAGGGCTTCCGATTCGTGGATAATGATTTTCTCCACAAACTCCCGTAACAGGGTAGGGGTGAGTTCCTCAAAGCTGGTGTACTTGCGTACCACTTTCATAAACTTTTCAGCGTTTGCCGTGGCTTCCAGTGTCCTTGAAAGCTCGCCCTGCAGAACGGCGGCACGCTCTTTCAGTTCCTTTTGCTCGGCTTCATAGTCTGCCGAAAGCTCCGTGAAACGCTCGTCCGATATGCGCCCGGTCACGCTGTCCTCATACAGCCGCTTGAAGATAGCGGAGAGTTCCGCAATCCTTTTTTCTGCCGCTTCCAGCTCTTTCTTCTTGGCGGCGTTCCGGCGTTTGCTCCCGTCCTCGGTCTGCTCGGTCAACAGCTTCATAAACCGGGCTTCGTGCTTGGCGGCATAGCTGGTGACTTTCCGTAGGTTCTCGGTCACTCCCTCGGTCAACAGGTCGGTGCGGATAAAGTGCGCCGTACAGTCTGCCGTGCGCTTCTTGTAGCTGCCGCATATGTAGCAGTCCTGCCGCCGTTTGTCCGTCTGATACCTCTGCTGGTACATGACGCTGCCGCAGTCGGCACAAAAGAGTATGCCGGAGAACAAGCCCACTTCGTCATAGCGGTTGGGGCGTTTGCGCTGCTTGCGTAGCTCCTGCACACGCTCCCATGTGTCCTTGTCGATTATCTGCTCATGGTGGTTCTCAAAGATTGCCTGTTTGTCCTCGCTGTTGTAGATAATCTTGCTGCACTTGTAGGATTGGGTGGTGGTCTTGAAGTTCACAAGGCAGCCCGTGTATTCCCGGTTTTCAAGGATATGCACCACGGTGTTCGCCGCCCACTTGCACTCATAGCCGGGGTGGTAGCGGCGGGTTCTCCCTGTCCGGCGGTATTCCAGCGTTCCCGGCGTGGGGATTTCCTGTTCCGTGAGCATACGGGCTATCTTGGTCGGTCCGTTCCCGGCAAGGCAAAGGCTGTAAATCTGCTTCACCACGGGGGCGGCTTCCTCGTCAATGATGAAATTTTCGTCCTCGTCCATGAGGTAGCCGTACACGGGCTTGCTTGTGACGGGTTTCCCACTCATGCCTTTTGAGCGTTTTACCGCCCGGATTTTCTTGCTCGTATCTCTCACCAGCCATTCGTTAAAAATGTTACGCAAGGGGGCAAAGTCATTCTCGCCCTGTGCGCTGTCAACGCCGTCATTGATTGCAATGAAACGGACGTTTTTCTGTGGGAAAATCATTTCGGTATACATTCCCACTTGTAAGTAGTTTCGCCCTAACCTTGACATATCCTTGACTATGACTGTTCCCACAAGCCCCGCTTCAATATCGGCAAGCATGGACTGGAAGCCGGGTCTTTGGAAATTTGCCCCGGAGAATCCGTCGTCCGTATACCATTTCAGATTCGTAAATCCGTTCTGTTTGGCGTATGCTTCAAGAATCCGTTTCTGGTTGCTTATGGAATTGCTCTCGCCTTGCAGCTCGTCCTCATGGGATAATCTCGGATAAAGGGCGGTAATAAGTGTTTGGGTGGTCTGTCTTGACATAATATCCTCCGTTTCCGACAGCCAGCCCCACTATTCCGTAGGCTTAGTATACCATAGGGCGGGGCGGGCTGTACAGTCCTTTTTGCTACTTTATGTCGAAAAATATCACGGTTTTTAATTAAGGCTTGTCGCATTATATGGCGTGGGCGGCTGTTCCCCCGGCTGCGCTTTCAGCTTCCAGCACTTTCATCATCTTGTCGGCGGCGGTGGCGGTAGTGTCCTGTTTGAAATAGCCGGAAACCACAAGGACGGTGTTCCCCCGGCGTACCTCGGTCACGCAATCCGGGCGGCGGGCGGTAGTGGCGGTGCTTCTGTTGGGGGTGTCGGTCATAGGCTCTCCTTTCTGTTCAGCAGCATTTTAAGGCGTTCCATTTTCTCCCTTGCTTTGGCTTTTCTGAAATTCTCCCCGGTAATACGGACGGGGGTACACATTTCCGTAAGGCGGTCATATATCCGGGCGTGGGCGGTGTCCTCCGGGTTCTGCAATTCTTCCAGCGTGAGGTTCGTTGTCACGATTAACGGCTTGCCACTGCGGTATCGGCTGTCAATCACGTTGTAAACCTGTTCAAGCCCGTATTCCGTGCCACGCTCCATGCCGAAATCGTCAAGGATAAGCAGAGGGAAGCTGCAAAGGCGGGCTATGTATTCGTTCCTGTCCTTGAAATTGGCGGCAAGGTAGTTGAGGATAAGGGCAAAATTTGTCATGCAGACAGGCACTTCCAGTTTCATAAGGGCATTGGCGATACACCCGGCAAAAAAGCTCTTGCCTGTGCCGACATTCCCCCATAACAGCAGCCCGTGGTTCTCCGCTTTCATATGCCCCCATTGCTCCACATATTCACGGGCAAATTCCATTTGCGGGCATTTCCCGTTGTCATTGTCAAAATTCCATTCCCGCATAGCCGGGTCGGTGAAGCCTTTCCGTTTCAGCCGTTCAACCGTGTCAAAATGTCTGCGTATATCCTCGGCGGCTTGCTGTTCGTCAAGGATTTTCCTCTTGCAGTCACACGCCCGTGGGTGCCGGTCACGTCCGAAAAGCGTCTTGCCCTCCGGGAAGTAGGCTTCTTTGGGCTGGCGGCATTTCCCGCAGTATAAAAGCCCGTCCTCGCCTATGTAGTCCTCCGGCTCTGTTTCCTGTGCCGTGGCGAGCCGGAAAATAGCGTTATCGTAATCACTCATAAAATCGTCCTCCTTGTTCATGGTCTTTCACGCCCTGTTTACAGGGCGTTCTATCTCTGTTGTCAAAGGCTCTCGCCCTCTTTGTAGGAATAATCGGGGATTCCCTTTTTCGGCTTCCCTTTTGCCTTGTCATCAGCCGCCCAACGCCGGATAGTGGCAGCATGGTTCTTGTATTTCTTCCCGCTGGAAGCGATATAGCCGGATAAACGGTCTATGTAATACTCCCATTTGCCGGGAAGTTCCTCTTGCAGTTCCGCAAGCTCTTTTTCTGACAGGAATACGTTTTCATATCTGCCAAAAGGGGCGGGGGCGGTCTGTCCTGTCTTTATCTCTCCCTCTCTCTTTATCTCTAACTCTATATCTATCTCTTTCTCTATCTCTGGTGGACAAATGTCCGCCCCATATGGTGGACGTTTGTCCGCCACGGCTTCCGGCAATGCCTTTTGCTCCTGCAAAGCCCGCCTTGCCCGGCGTTTGCGCTCCCCCTCGGTAGAGGACTGACCGATTAAGAGTTCTATGTTGCTCATGTATAAAGCCCCGTTCTGCAACGGCTCTACAAGCCCCAGCTTCATAAAAATCTGCAAAGCCCTCTCCACTGTGCCGACTTGCTGGCGGGTGATTGTGGCTATCATCTGTGCGGTGTAGGGGATATTCTCGTCAAGCTGGAGCTTTCCCCCGTTTTTCAGCGATTTTAGGTACAGCTTCAAGAGAATGTTTGAGTAGAGCATACCGTCCTGCATACTTTCCAGCAGCACGATAGCGTCCTCGTCAAAATAGCTCTCTTTCAGCTTTAGGTAGTAATATTTGCGGTTGTCTGCCATTCGTTCCTCCTTTGGTCTGTTCTGTGGCTTCTGTTACGCAGTTAAAGCGGCTTTTGTGGGGGTAAAGGATAAATGTACCGCCTACCCGTTGAGGACGGTCAAAAAAGCCTTGATTTACGGGCTTCTTTCATAGCCTAAATGCGTAGAAAGGTGGTATCTTTTCCGCTGTCGCTCGGCTTCTTTCCGGCGGCGCACTCTTGCGGCGCAATCCGGGCAGTATTTCCCCCGGTTGGATTTGGGGAGAAAATACCCGCCGCACTCGGTACAGCGTTTCCTGTCTGCCCGGTGGAGCAGGGCGGATTCCAGTTTCCCGTCCAGCGGCAGCACGGCAATCCGAAACCAGCGGCATAAGAGGGAATAGCTGATACTCTGTACACATACGCAAGGCTCGCCGTTATCCAGCAGGATACAGTTGCCGTTATCGTAGTTGCAGCACTCATGCACAAGCCGACACGCCGCCCGGTGCTGGCGGTAGTCCATGCTCGGTATCTTTGCGCCCATGCCCTAACGCTCCCTTTCCGGCTTCCTGTCCGGGTACAGCTTCCCGGCAGCTACGGCGGCATGGCTCTTTATCTTGATTTCTCCCCGCCCCTCGCTGGCTCTTGCGTTCTTATAGCCCTCATCAGAGAGGAAATAGCGGTGGCGTTCCCCCGGAAATCCCACGGGGCTGTCGCTGGTCTTTACGTCAAGGACTATCATGTGGCGGGTTTCGGGGAGAAAACGCTCCATGCCCGTCAAGTCGTGTCCTTGCATGACTGGCTGCTGTGCCTTAGCTTCCGCAAGCCGCCGCCGGATAGAGTTTTCATGCCCCGCAAGGAAACGGGCTTTGTTGTCGGCTATGAACCGGCTGCACTCCGGCTCCGGTATCTTTTGCAGCTTCTCTATGGCATTCTCCATGATTACCCTTGTCAACAGGTCTTTTATCACGGGTACGGTTTCTTTCATGCCGCCTATGGTTTCCGCTTTGGTGGGTGCGGCGTATTGGTAAATCATTTCAAGCTCGCTGTTTGTAAATCTCATTGTGCTACCTCCTATGGCTGTTTTATTATCGTTCCTGTTCGTGTTTTTTCTGCTGGCTCGGTGCGCCCCTCAAAATCTGCTCGATATTTCCCTTTATGGTCTGCAATTCCCGGACGTTCTCTTTCTTTTCCCGGTACTCGTTGTAAAGCGTGTTCTTCTCCCTCATAAGCTGCTCAATCTCCGCTTGTAGGGCTTTGGACGCTGGCAGCTTGGAGATTCCCTGTGCCTTGAAATACCGGGCGGCAGATTCGGAAATGATAAACTCGCTTTCGTGCTGCTCCCGGTAGGCTCTCCGGGCTTTCTCCGTTTTCTGCGCCCGCAATCCGTCACGGGCTGGCTTGGTCTTGATGTAGGCTAATAGCTGTTTCTGCAAGTCCTTTTTCTCCCGCAAGGTGCTTTCCACGGCTTTCAGTTTCCCGGTGGTTTCATGCAAGCCCGCACTGGCGGCGGCAAGGGCGGCTTCCAGTTCTTCCGGGGAAGAAAAGCCGGATTCCTCGTAAATGCTCATGGTCGCCGCCATTTGCTTTAGGTTGTGGACAGCCGCCCAGCGGTCATATCCTATGCCCTTGCCCTCGGCTCGCTTGGCTTCTCGGTCTACCATGCGCTGTACTCCGTCATTCTTCGGGGCGTTTATGGCGGCTTTATTGCGCTGTAGACGGTCTTTTATGCTGCGAGGGTATTCCTGTTTGGGTAGGGGCTTTTCGGCGGCTCTGACGGCGTTCTGTGCGTTTTGGGTGATTGCTTCCAGTACGGCGGCACGGTCAAAATTATCACCCAACTTCCGGGCGGTGATTGGCTTCGTCCTGTCCGGCGTAAGGTAGCTCAATCTCCCCCGGCTCTCCTTGACGGTCACGCCCTGTTGTAACAGCTTCCCGGAGAAGTCCTCAAAGGAAACGGCAGAGGACAGGGCGGTGCGGATCGTGCGCCGTAGCTTCTCCTTGTCGGTTTCAAATTTTGTAAGTTTGGACGGCTCACCTGCGGCGGCAAGGGAAGCGTTCTCTTTATCCAGTGCGGCTTGTCCTTTCCGTTTCGCCCAATACTCACGCTCGGTAATGCGGTTCTTGCTCCCATGCAATAAGTCAATCTGATAGAGGTTTTCCCGGTGACACATCTCCATGACTTCCGCTTTGAAATATTCCATAGCTGCGTCCGTACAGCGGTGCTTGCAGCCCTCCCTTGTGTCGGCTGGTCTTTCCATGTAGGGCAGCAAGGGTACTTCCTCAATCCGCAAAGAATTGATTACGATATGCACATGGATATTTCCGCTGTGGTTATGCCCGTCCGGGTGGGTGCATACAAGGGCTTGGTGTCCGGGAAAATGCGTCTTGCAAAATTCCTCGCCCAATGCTTGCGCCCGGTCTACGGTCAAGCCGTTGTCGGGTGCGTCACGGGGGTCAAAGCTGATGATATAGTGGTGGCTCTTTACGTCCTCCCTCTTTTGGTTTTTCCCATAGTGGAGATTGGAGCGCATACACGCTATGGCGAAATCCTCCCCGCCGCAATTCAGAGAGGAAATGCGGTAATCATCACGGGGGATAAGCCGCCCGTTTTCATCAAGGGTGGGCTTCATGGTAAACTCGTCATGCTCAAAGGTTAGGTACTGTTCGGCAGCTCCATAGTCGGCGTTTTTAGAGCTGATATGTTTGAACGTTGCCAACGGCTTCACCTACTTTCTGCAAGACTTCAAACTTCAAGGCGGCAAGCTCCGCTGTGGCGGCTCGTACCTCTTGGGAGAGGGCGTTATAAGGTGCGCCGTACTCGTTCAGACAGCAAGCAATCTGATTCAGATTCCCGCCGATTTTCCCGTACTCGGCTGTAAGCTTTCCAACGGCAGAAAGTAATTCATCATTGACCGGGGAAACGGTAATAATCGGACATATCCTTGACTTAGTGAGGGCTTGCCGGATAAACTCGGCTTGGCTCATTTTGCAGAGGGAAACACGCTCGGAAAACTCGGCGTATTCTTCCACGGTCAAGCGTGTTTTGATTACCCTGCTTCGGTGGGGCGTGTTGTATTTTTTCATGGCTGTGAACCTCCTTTCATGGGTGGATTTTTTCAAGCGGCGCAAGCCGCAAAAAGGCGGGCTTGGGGTGGCAACCCCAACAAGATTCCCATAGGACAAAATGAGCGATAAGCGAATTTTGGTACTATGGTAGAATCTTGCTCTGAAAAACTCCGGCGTTCCCCGGCTCCTGTCCTTTCCGCTAACAAGACTGTGCAAGAGGGCATTTCTGCCCGCTCTTTCGGCATATCTCGAAACTTTTCCTGTTCACTACCTACAACACCACGTAAGCCGGAAAAGGCGGACAATGGCAGTATTTTTTCTTTGATACCCTCCACGGATAGGAAAAGGATTTTGCCAACCGCGGCGGCTATTTTCCCCTTTGCTTTTTCATACTGGGGATTTTCAAAAACGCCAAACGGGAACGAAAAAAAGCAGCAAATCCGTTGAATAGATTTACTGCTTTCTGGTTGCCGGCGAAGCGGCGGTTATTCAGTTGTAGGCGGTGGAGCTATCTCCCAAAGCGGAACTTGAAAATGGCTGCAAGAAGCGTCTGGGTGATGTAGTCCTCGGTGTCTTGGTCTACCCGTCCATTCACACGGGCGGCGCATTGTATTCGGCGGCTGTAATACTGCAACACGGTTCCCACCGCTTCCGGCTCCCCGCTGACGGCTTGGATGATTGTTTCATAGGGGAGAAGCCTGTTATTCCTCATGCGCCATTCCCTCCATTTCCGCTTGGAGCTGCCGCAGGGCTTTTCGGATATGATAGCCCGCTGTGCTGCGGCTGCGCCCGTACTGTCTGCCAATTTCGTGCTGTGGAATACGCTTGAAAAAGGACAGGTAAA